>Ga0124947_1120516_pt1 | contig 11168 bp, 9 predicted proteins | sample YNPNP_2000MetaT_FD_92947 | JGI IMG/M metagenome (GOLD analysis project Ga0124947, IMG submission 92947) | Anoxygenic and chlorotrophic microbial mat microbial communities from Yellowstone National Park, USA - YNP NP_2000 MetaT (Metagenome... ... | reverse complement strand
GGGGAAACCGGGTTTCCCCATTCCCCCACCCGCGGGAGGGTTTGGGAGGGCTTCGCCCTCCCAAGAACAACCTTAATTTTCATTGCGGCGTTGTGCGGCGCAAGCCGCATGGACGGCTGGGGTGAAGCTGGCAACAATTGCCAGTTCGGCTAGGCCGGAGGCGCCCGATCCATCGAACAGTAGAAGGGTGCCGCATGATCCGGCCTTGCGGCCCGGCGCTTGAGCGCTGTATGCCAGCCAGGTAGGAAGCGTCAGATGACGGCAAGCGATTGCGGCGGTGTCAGCAAGAGACGTCAGAACAACCTATATCCGGCCCCTTTCGTAGTAGTAACGGATTTGCTCGTCAATGCTTTTTTGTATATCAATTAACTCATAGAATCGCAGCTCATTCCATAACTGTGGAGTGAATCTAACGATGCCTTCCGCCGGATCGTAGTGTAGAAAGCCTTTGATGATGAATCGCTCCAACGGATGCTTGACGATCAACTGCTTGATGGCCTCATGGTCGGCCCTGGTTGGATCATCGAGCAAAGGCACGCCAGACTCTACGGGCAGCCCATCGCGGTGGCGCCGGAGGTAGAAGGCATGAAACTCCGTCACCAGGTCGTCCAGTCGCACCTCACCGTTACGATCCACCAGCTTCAGAAGCGCGCGCAGCATGACCGGCTTGTACGACTTCGTCAGACGACGGCTGCGCGCGAAGTCGAGGAAGTCCTGTCGCCACTCGGCCCCGGTTGTGGGCCGAGCCGCGCCAACCAGCTCACGGCGAATCTGCTCGACCCGATCACGGCGGAAGAAGTAGGTTTCCCGCCGCCCCTGCTGAACAGTCTGGTCAGGCTGAAGCCGCCCTTGCTCGATCCAGTCGCGGGCTGTGTAGAGGTCGACGCGCAGCTCATAGCTTAACGCCCGCAGGGAGATCAGATCATCCACGGCTTGCGTTGTCGCTGCCTGGTTGTCCCCATCGGCGGCGTATCCAGCCCGCTCCTCACACAGCCGGCGTGTGCTGGCTTGAGCTTCGAAGCCGAGGAAGTAATCCTCGTCAAGCGTAGTGGCGTCAGCGACAGACAGTCCGAGCTGGTGGCGTTGCATCAGCGCGACCACATCGTCGCCCGTGACCGTATCCACGCGCAACACGGGTGAGGTTTGCGCTTTGATGCGCGCCTGTTCGGTATATCCGGCTGTCGTGATGAAGATACCGTGGCGGTACTGGCCTGCAAGCGCCCCAATGAAGCGATCGATGTCAGAGCGCTGCACATTGTTACGGTGACGCTTCACCTGGACGCCTGTGGGCACGCACACGAGCTGCGACTCGCTGATCAGGTCGCCTCGCGCGTCCACCCCGCCGTCGCCGACGTAGCGCGTGACCGCAACATTTCTGAGACCCACATACGTCAGCAAGTCACCTGAGAACAGCTCAAACGCTCGGGGCGATAGCTCCATGAGGCGATCTTTGATCCGTCGGCGAATATCAGGCTGTAGCGGCGGTGCCGGCATGGACCGCTCCTCGAAGGATCTCCCAGAAGGTTTTTCAGTAGCAATCGTATACCAGGATGGCGAGCCGGGCAAGATTCGGTACAACATAGGATGGTTAGCGCAAAGAAGCGTTGCGACACCCTAGCATAAAAACCTCGTTGCAATGCTAGGAGATGCTGCACCAAGCAGGCTGACGGCTGAGATATTATGTAGGTCAGAAGTTCCTATTGAGAATATTAGTTATGAGTGTCGTCATTCATGAGAAACCATTTCAACATGATTTCATCAAAATCAATTCTCTCAGTTGCAGTTTGTAGCTGCGACTGTACCTCCTTGACAAGAGACATTAATACTGGTTGCAAGAGATCCATTCCCTGCTGGTGCCAAAAGTCTATCAGAACGTCACAGAAATGAGCGGCGATTTCTGAATTGCCCTCATTCTGGAAATTCTTGATCTGCCCTAGAATCGCTAAGATTGCTTTTCGGTATTCATGAGGATTGCACTTGCATGCCACAATTACCGCCTCACCATATGTCTGAAAAGCCAACGGCAGGTTTTGCAACTCGGTATATTTTTGCGCCAGATAACGCAAGATCTCCGCTACTTGATGATAGAATGAATATTTGATGCCAATATCCCTCGCCAATTTTGCCAAGGCAATTCCTTCCTCAGTTTCACCTTCTGCAAAGGCAAGGGCGGACATTTCGCGATAGAGCATCAACTCGTGTATGTGACGTTTTAGTCGCTTCTGGATTTCTAGAGCCCTCAGATACAACGACTTTGCCGCACGCAAGTCGCCCTGGTCGCGGTAGACATCCGCTATTCGGCGCATCGTGTCAGCCAAGCCTCCTTCATCTTGCGTGTCGCTCAGAATCTCCTGGCTTTGCTGAAAGAAGCTGAGCGATGTATCGAGGTCACCAGTTAGATAATATGTGGTACCAATATCGCGCAGGATATTACCTTCTTTGACTGGATTACCTAGCCTGCGAGCAAGTGAAAGCGCTTGTTTGTAAAAATCTCGAGCTAATTCGTATTTCTCAAGCCCTCGATAACACACACCCATCATATGGGTACATTCCATTATACGTTTTTCGTGATTAGGAAGTTGCTGTATGATGTGCAGGCACCGATGGTACATTTCAATTGCTTTGTGAAACTGTCCCATCATTAGGCCAAGCGTGTGAGCGAGAGATTCGTAGCAATCGGCTTGAAGAGACATATCGCGTTTGGATACTGGCGACTTCTCCAACAGTTCCAAAGCGCACTCGAAGTTGTAGATAGCCTCTGCAGTGGCCGCCAAATCGTGTGCAATCACCCCAGCAGTATAGAAGTATCGAGCAGATCGAACATAGTCTTGCCCATGCCTAAAGTAGATGGCAAGTCGAGACGCGATTTGATCCAAGTCATCTTTGTAAATGTTCTCCAACGCCTCACCAACCAAAAGATGATATCGCCTGCGAAGCTCAGGCGGCAAGCGATGATACAGCATCTCCTGCAGTAAGCCATGGTTGAAGCTGTAGATTAGCAGGATCTGGCCTTGAGACAACTGTTTTTCCTCCTTCTGTCGGATGAACCTGTGAACATCCCGCAGAAGACGGACTTGCTTAGCTATCTCAGTTTTACCTTTCTTGAACTCCTGTTCTAATACTGTGGCAATGACTTCATAAGTAAACTCATTTCCCTCTACCGATGCACAATCACAGAAATCCCTTAGGTCTTCAGTCAATCTTTCTAGTTGTTTACTTATCACGCTTTCTATCTGCGAAGGGATTTCCAAACTTAATATTGATTTGGCCAGATGCCACCCTGTTTCATCTTCAAAGACAATGTTCTGTTCTCTAAGTAGGTTAAAGAAGCTGGTTACGAACAGCGGATTACCCCCTGACCGGTCATAGAGTGTCTGAACAAATTCAATTGGGAATCGGTTACCAGGGAAAGTCAGGTTGCTCAGCTTCTCAACCTGCTCGAAAGTAAAGCATCCGAGAAATAGCACTGAACAGAGTCCATATCGCTGCAACTCAAATAGGGTGTTTCTTAGAGCTGCGTATCTATCTCCCACACCCAACTCGACATCTGTAAGGCGGTACGAACAAACAAGTAGCAGACGATATGAAGAGATGTCCCTTGCTATGTGGAAGAGCAGGCTGATCGATGCGCTATCTGCCCACTGTAGATCGTCAATGAATAGCACTATGCTATTCTCTTCACTAAGGCTTTTCAGCAAGTTAGTGAACTGCTCAAACATCTGTTCTTTTGGCAGAGATTCGGTCTTTTGAAAGTAAGATCCATGTGCCTCCACGCCCGTTTGAATCAGAGCGGCAATTAGGGGGCCAAGTCCAGGTATTATGCTTATCCAAGCAGGAGCGATTCTTGTAATGAACTCAAAATGCTTGCTCTCCTTAGCAAGTCCTTCCTTTTGTTCGGAAAACGCTATCTGTCGCAACAATTGGCGAAAGGGATAGAGCGCATCCCCATGACTGCTGATGTCTGTACACTGTACTGATGCCGTAATCAGGTTTGGCTCTCGGCGACTTGCTTCATTAAGAAAATGGTGAACTAGCGTCGTCTTCCCGATGCCGGCCTCTCCTTGGACAAGCACGACGGCTCCTGTTCCTCTGGTCACCTGCTCTAGCAGTCTTTCTAGACTTGCAATTTCGTCTCCTCGTTCTACAAACACCTGCTCACTCCATTGTTCTACAAACACCTGCTCACTCCATTGTATCAATGACAGGACTTAGGAGGGATGCAGTTCCTCCCCGTATACTCCCCTTCCTGCCCGCGGCGGCCAGACGACCTAGCGAAATGAGAAAAGAATGGAATGGTTCGTAGAGGGCAGCGCCCTCCACCCCTCTCCGCATCCCCTCGTTCTCGCCCGTGGCGGTTAGGCGGCCTGGCGCTACGCCCACGGCGTTTCCACCGCGGGCGGGCAACAACGTGGCCGACAGCAGCTATGCAGCTATCGAGCCTGCTCTTCGCCTGCCAGGGATTGCTTTTGCCAGTCACCCCTGTCACCCGACGGCGATCAGAAGCGGCGTTGTACAACCCGGCGCCGCCACCAACAGGCCAGTGCGGTCAGCCAAGCTTGAAGGGCGCGTGTCAGCCCGTCCTGACGGTGCGGCTCAGTAACCCAGCCACGACCCGGTAGGATACCACCGTACGATGGGATGGCGCTACAACCAGAACCGCACGGCTGGCGTCGGGAAGTGCGGTTTGGTATCACTGCAGCTTGCCGCTAATGCGCATTTGCTGACGGGAATTTCGAGAGCCGGGCGCTGCTGGGTACTGACGCAGATGCCGACCTTGCCTAGATGGTGGCACAGTTCATAGAGCGCTGGTAGCTGGAGGTCACATTCGGAGGTGCCCAAGCGCACCTGGGTATCGGGATCTAAACGCCAGTGGTCGGATCTGGCGATCTTGCGCACCACGCCGGTGCGGTTAGGGCTGTTCTCCTTAGTGACCCTGTTTGCCCATCATCTGCTCCATAGTCAGGAGATGGCGGTGCGCCAGGCCGTCAGGTATATCAAGGCGCTGCTAACCGTCAGCGACACGCTCTCCTCACGGAGCGAGAAGCGACCTGAGGCAAGCCCATGGAACACGTTCATAGCGACCTCCTGGCAGCGTGGCATTCTCCTCGCGCGCCAGCATAGCACAGCGCTGCGACGGCGACCGTACCACGTAGCGGTGAATGTGCTGGCGTTTTGATCATTGCAGTTACACTGGCGACAGGTTGACCGTCACCCGTCCGGCGGTCGCCAGCGTCGCCCCGGGTCGCGCCGGCCCCAGATGCGCTTGTCGGTCACGAGGCGCGCGGTCAGGTCGCCGGTCACCGTGATCTGGCAACTCAGGCGCGGATAGCCGAAGCGGGCGGCAAGCTGGTCATGCCAGTGATCGGGCGCAGGCGCGCCAGCCTCCAGCCAGACGCCGCAGGTGGCGCAGAGGCCGCGCCCGCCACAATTCAGTTGACGGGTCAACCTGGCGTAGGGCGACAGGCCGGCGTCGAGCAGCGCCTGTCGCAGATTCGCGCCATCAGGCACTTCCAGCGTCTGCACGCGCTCATCGGCGAGCACGGTAACGGTGTGCCGTCCGGGTTGGGCCATGACCTGATGCTCCGTGTCGCCCGGCGCAGCACCGCCCTGTCCCGGGGCGGCCGGCTCCGCCGCATCGTCACCCATTCGTTTCCGCATTCGTTTCTCGCTGTCGGCCCCAGCCGTTCCAGTGGGTGCTCTGGCTTGCCGGGGCGCGCTTCGCCGGGCGGAAGTCGTCGCCGGTGTAGTAGGCGACCGGGATCAGCGCGGCCTGGGTCAGGTTCTCAGGCAGCCCCAGCAGGGCCGCCGCCTCGCGCTCATAGTGCAGGTGCAGGGTGGTCCAGACCGAGCCGAGGCCGCGGGCGCGCAGGGCCAGCATAAACGACCAGACCGCCGGCAGGATCGAGCCGTAGAGCGAGGCCTGGGCGAGCGGCCCCCGCTCCTCGACCCGCCCCTCGTAGCAGAAGAGCACCAGCACCGGGATGCGGTGGAACTGCGCGGCCAGATGGACCGCCGACTCCTGCAGCGGGGTGGAGGTGAGATACGGCCCGCCATGCGGCCCCTGGGGTGCGCCGTAATAGATCTGGAACGATCGCCGATAGAGCTCGGCCAGGCCCTGGCGCAGGGCCGGGTCGGTGATCACCACGAAGTGCCAGCGCTGGCGGTCGGAGCCGCTGGGCGCCTGGGTGGCGATCGCCAGGCAGCGCTCGATCACCTCCGGCTCCACCGGTCGCGCCAGGTCGAGCCGCTTGCGCACTGCGCGGGTGGTGGTCAGTAGATGGTCAACGACAGTGAGGTCAAGCATAGGTTTCCGTGGGTGTGGTGATACGTGACAGGACACAGTGGAAGAGCGCGGGGAGACTTCGCCTTCTCGCCTCTCCCCCCTCGCCACCCGAAGGCGACCGCATAGCTCCTGTTGGTATTGTACCGATAGCTTACCACGACGTGGTATGATTATCGTCGTTTCGGTGACAATCGGCGGAACGATGGCGCTCCTGGGTTTGCCACTCGCCTTCACGATCGGTCTGGTCACGATGCCTCAGATTGCGGATTAGATTGCCGCTCCATGCAACAGAAAGCGCTCCAGCGCTCACGAGCGTGCGGCGTCTCGATGACGCTTTGGTAACGTTGAAGCCGCTGGCCTGCTCATAGGCGCGCACCCGCGCGCTCACCGGCGCCATGGCGGCCGGGTCGTGCTGGAGTAGGGCTACGTCAAAGTCGTCCGCCTGGCGACCGAAGCCGCGGGCTAGCCTCTGCGAAGCTCGCGTTCGCGGGCTCTACAGGCCACGCAGGTGGCCTTCGCAGCGGTAGCCGGGGCGTTATGGTCTTTCGATACATACTCCGCTCTCGCCCGCGCAGGCGGCCTTCGCATCCCCTAGCCGAGGGCTTATGGTCTTTGAATACATAATCCGCTCTAGCCCGCGCAGGCGGGCTTCGCATCCCATAGCCGAGGGCTTCAGCCCCACGGCCAGCCCGATATACCGGATGAATTTCTCAAAGACCATTACGCCCACGGAGCGGACGATCAACCGGACGTTGAGGTAGCCCTCGTTCTGGAGCGCGTCGGTTGATCTTGTTCGGAAGCGGTGGAGAATCAAGGTGCGCGGAAACCGACCTATCTGACCATTGATTGCCCAGAATTGGAGGGCTGCATGACCATAACTACTGAGTATGAGCAGGCGCTTGAACTGGTTCGCCGGCTCGACCGCCCAACTCGGGCGCGTCTCGTGGCGCAGATCGTTCAAGAACTGGCGGTCGAGCCAGATGTCTCACACTATCAGCATCGGTCAACCCAGCAGCAAGGTTGCGAGGCCACGACAGTTGACGACATCGCGCGGAACGTCCAGTTTACGCTGGATCAGCACGGCAAGACGACGGCGGTCGTGTTAACCCCCGACCTCTGGCGGCAGATCCTTGATGCCCTGGAGGATATGGAAGATCAGGCATTGGTACGAGCACTCCAGCAGCGGATCGCAGCGGGGCCGACCGCAACGGGAGCCTTGCGTTGGGATGATGTGTCCAGGGACTGGGCGTGAGCTACACCGTCTTCCTCGAACCCGAAGTCCATACAGCCCGTACCGAATTGCCAGGCAACGTCCGCCAGCGCGTGCGGCGGGCCATTGCGAACCTCGCAGTTGCTCCGCGTCCGAGAGTACGGCTATGCATACCACGGGCCTTGATCTCCGCGAAGGTGTCGAACTCCGTCGGATCAGGATGGAGCGCTGGCGGATTGTCTATGCGGTCTGTGATGAAGAACAGTGGGTCTGGGTGTTGGCTCTGCGCCGCCGCCCACCGTATGACTATGACGACCTGCCGGAACTGATCGCACGCCTCCCCTGACGTGAACATAAGCCCTCGGCGAGGGGTGTGGGGAAACCGGGTTTCCCCACGCCCCCGCCCCGCAGGGGGATGGGGAAACCCGGTTTGCGCATCCCCCCACCCGGTGGGAGGGTCTGGAAGGGTGCAGCCCTCCCAGGAAGGATGTTCATCCCATCGGTGTGCGGCGCAGCCGCATGGATGGCTGGTGAGACGCCAGGCAAGCCTGCCGGGTGGGAGGAGACTATCCATGGATTGGTACGCGGACCATGAGGGGCAGATCAAGCCCTGGGGGCTGGTAGCCTGGCTCGGCATTGATATGGTCGGGTTCTGGCTGCTGATCTTTGGCATTGTGAGCCGCTCCATTACCATGATGATGGCTATGCCGGTGCTGATCGGCAGCGGGGCCTTCGTGGCGCTCTGCCTGATCATCGTCGGCGCTGCCGCCGCCACACGAGTGGTATGCGAGCGCACCCGGATCACGGTGTACTGGTTTCTGGTTGCGCCCGTGGTCGCCGCGCAGGCGCTGCTGGTGATCCTGCTCTTGATGGAGCCCTACGCCGTCGTGATGATCGTCTCGCCTGCCTGGTGGCTTATCCTGGCCAGCGCGCCGGTGGTGGCCTTGATCCACCTCCTCCACGCCCGCCCGCGCAGTTAGCGCCCCTGGATGCAATACCTTGCCCACAAACTCTTCGCCCCCACCCCAACTCTCCCCCGCTGGGGGAGGGACGTGGGCGCCTCCCCCCGGCGGGGGGAGGTTGGGAGGGGGGCCGTGTCGCGCGCAGCGCCTTATATGAGTTTTAAGAATTAAAACGGGCATAGGCCGCGCAGGCGGCCTTCGCCTCGCATAGCCGAGGGCTTCAGCCCCACGGCCAGCCCGGTAGAGCGGATGAAGGTCTTAAAGACCATATGTGCAAGGTATTGCCTCCACATGGTCTCGAAGCGTAAGTGTTCACAATGTCTCCTGGGAGGGTGAGCATCTTGCCCGCAGAGACTCGACGAGGGCGGGACGCCCTCGCTCCCGGGCGCAGGGGTTACCCCAGGTGTGAACAGTTGCTTTGAAGAGCCGGGTTGACGCTTCCCAACGCCATGCGCTACAATGTTCGACTGTACGCTCCCGACGCGCCATCCGCGGATAGTGGCGCACCTCGCCGGGTCGCGCCAGCCTGAGAACCGTATGCAAACACTCTCCTCGGCCCAGATCCGTGAGCGCTACCTGACGTTCTTCGAGCGTCACGGCCACGCCATCGTGCCCAGTTCCTCGCTCGTGGTGGCCGATGACCCCACCCTGCTCTTCGCTAACTCGGGCATGGTCCAGTTTAAGGATGTCTTCCTGGGGCTGGAGCAGCGCCCCTACAAACGCGCCGTCACCGCCCAGAAGTGTCTGCGCGTCAGCGGGAAGCATAACGATCTCGAAGAGGTCGGCCCGTCGCCGCGCCACCATACCTTCTTCGAGATGCTGGGCAATTTCTCGTTCGGCGATTATTTCAAGGCCGAGGCCATTCGCTTCGCCTGGGACCTGCTAGTCCACGAGTTCGGCCTGCCCGTGGAGCGGCTCTGGTTCACGGTCTTCGAGGGCGACGCGGAGATCCCCGCCGATGATGAGGCCGCGAAGCTGTGGGAGGCGGTGGGCGCCGATCCGTCGCGCATCCTGCGCTTCGGGCGCAAGGATAATTTCTGGGTCATGGGCGATACTGGCCCCTGTGGTCCCAACTCCGAGATTACTTGCTACATCGGCGACGATCTGTCGCGCATGCGCCCCCAGGGCGTCAATTCCGACGACCCGGACTATGTCGAGGTCTGGAACCTGGTGTTTATGCAGTACGACCGGGCGACCATGCGGCGCCTGGCGGCGCAGTCGGTGGATACGGGGATGGGCCTGGAGCGTATGGCGATGGTGCTCCAGGGGGTTCATTCAACCTATGAGACCGATCTGCTGGCGACGATTATCAATCGGGTGATCGCCGCCCGCGGCGGCGATGCGGCCCATTACCGGGCCAATCTGGCGCCCTATCGCGCCATCGCCGACCATAGCCGCGCCACCGCGTTCTTGATCGCCGATGGGGTGCTGCCCGGCAACAGCGGGCGCTCCTATGTCCTGCGCCGCATTCTGCGCCGCGCCGTTTACCAGGGGCGAACAATCGGCTTCGAGCGGCCGTTCTTCGCCGAGGTGGTTGATGCGGTGATCGAGGAGATGGGCGCGGCGTACCCCGAGTTGCGCGCCCGGCGCCAGTTTATCCTCGAGGCCACCGATAGCGAGGAGCGGCAGTTCCTGCGCACGCTCAACGGCGGCATTACGCGCCTCACCGCGGTGATCGAGCAGGTGCGCGCCGCCGGCGGCACGGTCGTCCCCGGCGCCGATGCCTTCGTGCTCAAGGATACCTTCGGCTTTCCGCTCGACCTGACGCAGAAGATCGCCGCCGAGCATGGCCTGGTGGTGGACGAGGCGGGCTACGAACTGGCCATGGACGAGCAGCGCCAGCGTTCCCGCGCCGCGGCGCAGTTCAAACGCGGCGCCGAGGCCGAGGTCTGGGCCGAGACCAACCTGCCCCCCACGGAGTTCCTGGGCTATACGCAGCTCAGCGCCGAGGCCCGCGTGCTGGCGATCGTTTCGGCCGGCGATGAACTGCGCGAGGCCGGTCCGGGCCGCCAGGTGCAGATCGTCCTCGACCGCACGCCCTTCTACGCCGAGAGCGGCGGGCAGGTGGGCGATACCGGGTTGATCAGCGGCCCTTCCGGGGTGGTGCGCGTGGATGATACCCTGCGCCCCGTGCCCGGCCTGATCGTGCACTATGGCGTGGTCACCGAGGGGAGCATCGCCGTCGGCGAGGTCGCGCGGGCGACGGTTGACGCCGAGCGGCGCGCCGATATCCAGCGCAACCATACCGCCACCCATATGCTCCACCGCGCCCTGCGCGACGCGCTCGGCGAACACGCCGCGCAGGCCGGCTCCCTGGTCGCCCCCGACCGGCTGCGCTTCGATTTTACCCATACCCGCCCGCTGGAGCACGAGCAGTTGCGCGCGATCGAGGCGCGCCTCAATGCCTGGGTGCGCGCCGATGGCGCGGTCCACTGGGAAATTACCGACTACCAGACGGCGATGGCGCAGGGTGCGATCGCCCTCTTCGGCGAGAAGTACGGTGACCGGGTGCGGGTGGTGACCATCGAGCGCGGCGCGAACGGCGTCGAGCGCATCGCCACCCGCGATAGCCGCGAGCTCTGCGGCGGCACCCACGTCAGCCGCACCGGCGAGATCGGCTTCATCCGCATCGTCAGCGAAGGCAGCGTCGGCAGCGGTGTGCGGCGCATCGAGGCCCTCACCGGGCGCGGCGCCGAAGCCTGGGTCGAACAGC
>Ga0124947_1032715_pt1 | contig 11485 bp, 8 predicted proteins | sample YNPNP_2000MetaT_FD_92947 | JGI IMG/M metagenome (GOLD analysis project Ga0124947, IMG submission 92947) | Anoxygenic and chlorotrophic microbial mat microbial communities from Yellowstone National Park, USA - YNP NP_2000 MetaT (Metagenome... ... | reverse complement strand
GTCCATTCCCTCGCCACTGTCGGTATCTCCGATACGCTCCGTGCCTTCCTTCGCAATTGCCGTGTTTTTTCGTGTAACTTTTTGGCCGCTCAAACGGTTTCTCTATCGAGCACCGTTTTGAGCCCCAGGAAAACACGATGAATGGGAAACATTACCGCCCGCTGCTATTCTTGCACTGAAGTGTACTAACATGCTATAGCTGATTGAACCGTTGCTGTATCCCAGGAGTATGGTCAATGCGGGTGATCATTCGTGAAGTGTTGAATGTTGGTGGCTTTTTTGCCGGTGAAACTGTGACGCTGGCAGTACAATCCTGGCCCGATGGTGGTCCTGAGCAGACACTAACCATTGATGATGCTGCGCTGACTAATGTCACTGCCCGTCATCTTCTGGCACCGGGGATGGTGCTAGAGTTGGTATTGAGCGGTGATCGAGTTGAACACGCAAGTTTGCTTGCTGCTCCCGATTACACTTCATTACAAATGGCACTGCGTCCGCAACCAATCGAACCAACACTGGTGCCACGAGTGTTGAGTTTTCGTTGTCGCACCTGCAACCTATGGACATCGGCGGTCGGCGATCCGCCAGTTTGTGGTCTGTGTGGAGCGTCGGCGCCGCGTCTGTCCTGATGCAGACTTGGGACGTCTCTCAGGGTGTCCCAAGTCTGTTCATCATCCCAGTCGGTGCTTACGAAAGATGAAAGGTAGCAACGAGACGACCGAATTGGAGTTTGGTGCCGTCACTGAGCGGTGTTGGGGTTTGTGGTTCGATGCGCTGCCCGTTTACGCGCGTATGATTGGTGCTGTTTAGATCAACGATACTCCACTGATTGCCGATATGTACTATTTTGGCATGCTGACGACTGACACCGCCGAGTTCACCACCATAGGGCGTCAAATCGATTTCAGGAAAGATATTACTCACTGGGTCTTCGCGTCCGATAATATACTCGCTCTTGCCGGGCGGTAAGATAATCTCACTGCCATCAGCTAACACCAGACGTGCTGTGACCGGTGGTGGAGAAACTATTGGTGTAGCGATGGGTGTAGGGGCTGCCGGATGTGCTGGTGTATGAGCTGAGGGTGTGCTGCCTGTGAGCGCCGCCAGCTCAGCTTCAGTTTTAGCCAGTTCGGCTCGTGCCGCATCAAGACCGGCTGTGATGAAGGCCGGGACACTCCCTACCGGGTAGCGGGCTGCCATTTGTTCGTATTGCGCTACCGTCTCGCGATGAGCGGCGAGTAGAGCTTCAAGTCGCGCTACTTCTGCCGGGTCTGGACCAAGCGGTAACGCCGCTAGCTCAGCTTCAGTCTTTGCTAGCTCGGCTCGTGCCGCATCAAGGCCAGCCGTGATGAAGGCTGGGACACTCCCTGCTGGGTAGCGGGCTGCCATTTGTTCGTATTGTGCTACTGTTTCACGATGAGCGGCGAGCAGGGCTTCGAGTCGTGCACGCTCAGCGGCAATGTCACTTGTCGTCGATGCCTGGGGTGGTGATGACTCAGTTGCTGTTGGCGAGATTGATGGTGTCGATGATGTTGCCGGTGTCGGCGCCTCGGCGGGTGGAGCAATGACGGTCGGCGCCTCGGCGGGTGGAGCAATGACGGTCGGCGCCTCGGCGGGTGGAGCAATGACGGTCGGCGCCTCGGCGGGTGGAGCAATGACGGTCGGCGCCTCGGCGGGTGGAGCGATGACGGTTGGCGCCTCGGTGGATGATAACGTAGATGCTTTTAGATCGGCGCCGCAATTGTCGCAGAAGCGTTCGCCTGGTAATACTGGATCGCCGCACTCGGGGCACACGAGTTTTGGTGATGGTGGTGGTGTAATGAGGGTTGCCTGCTCGGAAGCAGGCATTGATGATGGTGGTATTGCCAGCAAATCGGCGCCGCAGATGCTGCAAAAGCGCTCACCGGGCAAGATGGCAGTACCGCACGACGGACACGACGTGGCGAGGGCTGTGGGTTGATCATGGGCCGTGGCAGTGGGTGTCGGTACAGGCTCAGGCTCGGTTAAGCGCCGACCGCACTGATCACAGAAGCGGTTGGTTGGATCGTTTGGAGCACCGCAAGAGGGACAGATAATCATAGTTGTTTCCTCATACTGGATAGTAGTCGCTCTTTCTCTAGCGACTATTCGACGTAGCGTAAGCGTAACTTCTGCCTGAAGAATCCTACTGTTCTTCTAAACGTTGGGTAAGGCGACGTGTTGCGTAGCGTAACTCTTTCTGCGCTTCCGGGCTAAGCTGCTGTCCTTGCTCAAGTGCTGTAGCTTGCTGTTGCGCCTTCTCAGCCAACTCTAGTTCGCCCAAATCGAGTAGGCGCGTGGCTGCGGCTCGCAGCTTTTGGGTTGCACCGGTCACATTTCCGGTTGCGGCTTCCTGCAACGCCTTGGTTTGCAATTTGAAAGCTGTGACCCGCTCAACCAGATTCATCACCTCGGGAACATAACTCTCCGGCCCTACCTGGTCTGCCACGTCGAGCAGGATATCTTGCTTGATCACCACTTCACCAGTTTGCTGAACTGGTGTAGTATGCAATTCAGCCTGTGCAATCCGGAAACGACCTTTTGCGCGTGGGGGCAACACGAGATCGATGAGTACTGCTACGGGTTGTCCACCAACCAGGTCGCCGAGACGTACAGCAACTGCTGTCTCACCAGTTGGTTGATAGCCGAGGTTTTCGATAATTGGCTTTACCCGGTAGACAGTACGTGGTGTTGCGTCACGTATAAATCGTAATAACAGTCTGGTATTGGTGGCAACCGTTGCTCGATCATCTTGAATAACTTTTTGAAAGAAATCTCCAATCTGAGCAGGCGAAGCAATATAATCAGCATATCCATTACTGGCCGCTGCAATATCGTCGAGCAACTGCTCATTCCACTCTGTGCCCAGGCCGAACGCGGCAATACGAACTCCCGACTGTCCTAACGTGCGTGCAAGATCACGACATAGTGGTTCGTCACCCCACGTTTGCCCGTCGGTCAAGAGGACCATTCGGCTAAGGCGATCAGGACCGAGGTGTTTTTGCAGTTCAACTTGACCAGCCTGCATCCCAAGGGACATCGCCGTTCCGCCGGCCTCACTGATCGCATTAACTGCTGCTATGAATTGCGAACGATCACCGACCGGTGTGGCCGGTACCAGCGTTTGAACGTTATCGTCAAAGATAACGATGGCTGCGATGTCGTTTGGTTGTAATCGTTCGATGACCTGGCGAGTTGCTGCTTTCAGATTGTCAAGTTTTGCGCCCTGCATCGAACCTGAACGGTCGAGCACAAAGCAAACGTTCAGCGGTAGTGAGGGAGCCAATGCGGAAGAGGCTATTGCCTCTACCAGCAGATATCCGGCTTGAGAGGTTGAGCTGGCCGGAATTGGTGTGCGTCCCCACTTGCAGGTAAGCGTGATTGCGTCAGACATACTATGACCCTATCTGTGCAATGACAAAACTCAAAATACAACAGAGAAGAAATGCGCCGCTATTGGCGGCAAAACCAATGGCTGCATCACGTCGTCCGTGCCTTGTCTGTGCTGTATTGGGACTGACCAGGGCGATTATACTCAGCAGACCACCGATAAAGGCAAACATAAGAGCGCCTACTGCGATGATGGCACCGAGTCCAGCCATCGCACTCTCAGGATCAGCGGCGGTAAGGCTGGTAAGCGCAATAGCAATGACCATCAGAATATCGCTGATAATTCCGATCCAGAGACCAGCAGTGGCCATACCGGTACTGGCCTGCACAACAACAGGGCCGGGATTGGCAGTTCCGTCCCGTGCAGCAATGGCTGCTGCCAGGTTTGGCTGAGCCTGGGGTTGCACATTCACCAGTTGACCACTGCCAAGCAACGCTTGTTGTAGTTCAATCACGCTGGCGAATCGGCGTGATGGTTCGTTATCGGTGGCACGGGCAATGGCTGCGGCGATGTATGGTGGCACCGATGGGTTCAGTTGATTGACCGGTGGCAGGCGAAATGGCGTCGTGCTCGGATCATGACCGGTCAAGAGATGGTGCATCAGCACACCGAGACTGTAAATATCGGAACGGGCATCTGTCTGACCGCGTCCGTACTGTTCGGGTGCACTGTAGCCAGGAGTACCAAATGCCTGGGTATCACGCTCTTTCCCCGGTTTGAAAAGGCGGGCGATTCCAAAATCGACCAGCTTGATAGTGCCTTCCGGTGTGATCATGACATTGGTTGGCTTCAGATCACGAAAGATGATCGGCGGTTGTTGGGCATGCAAGTAGGCTAAAACCCCGCAGATTTGCGTTGTCCAGCGTAGAACTTCGTGCAGCGGGCGGGGTAACCCTACTCGATTTACATAATCTCGTAGATTTTCACCGGGTACGAACTCCATGACCAGATAATGACGGCCGTTCTCTTCAAAGTGATCGGTTACTCGTGGCAAGGCAGGGTGGTTCAACTTGGCCAGCAATTCAGCCTCTTGCTGAAATGCCATTTGCGCCTGCTGCCGGTCAATCGGTGAGGTAATCGCAGCATCGCTCATCTCTTTGACCGCCCACAAGGCAGTACTGAGACGCCGATCAGTTGCAAGATAGACCGATCCCATCCCCCCGGCGCCGAGTCGTCTGCGCAGTTCGTAGCGTCCTTGTAAGACCATCAGCGGTGGTGTGTCTGTTGCTGATGTCTGACTACGAAGCCGGGTACCACATTCTGGGCAGAAAATAATCTCGTCATGGACATTAGCGCCACATCGTGGACATCTCATAGACTCAGTCTCACCAGGATAACTGCAATATTGTCTTCGCCGCCAGCCTGATTTGCCGCCTCTACCAACATCTTACTCGCTTGCTGCGGATCGGCTTCCTCAGCAATGATCCGCTCCATAAGTGGATCGCGAGTCATTTCCCATTGCCCATCCGAACAAAGTAAAAGGGCATCGCCAGGGCGCAGCCGTAAGCTAAAGAGATCGACCTGTGGTTCTTTACGATCACCAAGTGATCGTAAAACGGCGTTCCGCTGTGGATGGGTGTAAATGTCGTCTTCTTGCAGATGCCCTAGCTCAACCAACCGCATCACCAGTGAATGATCCTTCGTGATACGGTGTAGCTTCCCATCCCGATACAGATACGTTCGGCTATCACCAACATTGGCGATGACTGCTCGATCACCTATCACCAGTGCCATCGTGATCGTTGACCCCATATCATTGGCCTGGGCACGGCCTTCACTGGCAATTGCCGCGTTTGCCTCTAGAACAGCTTGCTGGACTAGCGAACGCATTTCTGCTTCGTGATACAGACGCTGCCCGCTCAACATTTGTTGCAGATACGAATCGATAATCGTGCGGGCTGCATGGCGTATTGCCAGACCACTGGCTACCTCACCCGCAGCATGCCCGCCCATGCCATCGGCAACAATATACAACCCCCAACTCTGTCGTTGACCATTGTTTTCCAGGCAAAGAGTGAATTTAAACAGGCTGTCTTCGTTGTGATCGCGTACCATGCCAGTGTCAGTATATGATCCGGCCAGTTGCAATAGCGGTACGGGATGCATCCGTTCATCACGCAGTGCGCTCAAGCGATTCAGCACAGCGGTTGCGTCGGCAAGTTCGCCGGTGCGAATCTGACGAAGGATAGTTCCCAGGTTCTCGCCAGGTTGGTCATTGTCAATGGGAGTAATCTCGTCTAGGCGTTGGGTTATTCGTGGCGTCTCTGTCAAGCGTTCAAGAACGTCAGCCAGTGTCCGCAGATCGGCCTGGAATGCGCTTGTCCGTTCATCATCACTTACCAGTCGGAGCCTATCGGCATGTCTGAGCGCAATTTGATCGACACTGTTCAGACCGAGATCATCGATCGTTAATGTCCCCAGGCTGATCCCGACGCTGTGAAGAATGACCAGCAATTGCGCCAGGGCAGTTCCGAACACGAGAGCTGTCGTCTCATCAACAGGAACAGGCAGTGGTTTGAGTTCAGGATCGATAAGAACCGTTAATTGCATCTCGTCGAGATCGCACTGCTCTAACACATCGGGCAACATAGCGCGGGCCAGCGGATCGGCCAGGCGCGGGATCAGGGCTGGCCCTTTGGGATCAGCACGAATTGACAGGAAAGCCGGATAAGTACGGACTTCGAGCGCAGCACCACAATCAATGCAGTACGACTCATTGGCTTCATTGGCAGTTGATCCACAGGCCCAGCACTGTTGCCAAGGTGCCAGATCACGTACCTCTAGCGGGCCAACCGGCCAGGGGTCGCTCAACGGATAGGTTGGCGCAAAGCGATGAGCAAAGAGTGGAAGGTGCGCTTCCATATGATCCTCCTCACCATTAGACGGTGATGTGATAGGTTCAATCGTCTGAGTTACCAGTGTGTACAACCAACCTTCGGTAACCGGTAACGGGTGATGACCAGGTAAAGGATGTCCACAGCCTGCACAACAGCGAGCGTGTGAGCGATTTTCTCTGCCACAGATCGAACAACGCATACTTTTGACCTACATTGTTGGCGCAGTCTCGATGCGTGCCAGGGCAACTGAGATGTTATCGTGTCCACCACGTTGATTGGCTAAGTCGATCAGCGCACTCGCCGCCTGGGTCGGTTCATCGGCCAGGGCCAGTCGCGCCAATTCTTCGTCGGTTACGTGGTTGTACAAGCCATCAGAGCAAAGCAACAAGACATCACCCGCAGCCAGTGGTTGGACACGGGTATCGATTGCCAGCGGTTGATCGGCGCCTAGTGAACGGTAAAGAATGTGTCGTTGCAGATGAGTACGGGCAGCTTCTGGACTAAGCTGACCAATATCGACTAGACGGGCAACGATGGTGTGGTCAGTTGTTAATTGGATATACACCGGTGCTTCATCGCCAGTGCCGGGTGTGATCAGGTATGCACGGCTATCACCGACGTGGACGAGGTACGCCTGGCGGTGAGTGATCAGTGCTAACGTCGCCGTTGTTCCCATCCCGGCCCGACGAGGATCGGCGCGAGCCGCAGCTACAATGCGTTCATGCGCCGCCTGCATCGCGCCTTGCAAGCATGCTAACCATTGTTCATCGGTGTCTGGCAAAGTTTCGTTGAGCGTTTGCTGCAAAAATGTCTTGATCGTTTCGCTTGCCAGTTGGGAGGCAACTTCACCAGCCGCAGCTCCACCCATACCATCAGCTACCAGGAGTAAGGCTGCGAATGGCTGTTGCTCACCGAGACTGAACATCCCCGCGTAAACGGCATCTTCGTTGGTACTTCGCACCTGACCAACATGACTGCGCACTGCAATTCTAGTTTGTAACGGGGGAAGTGATAGGTTTATCTGCCATGGTGCCGACAGCGGCGAACCACACGAGACACAAAAGCGAGCGCCTGCTCGATTCCCGCGTCCGCACAGTGGACACGCGAGCGGGTATTGCCGTTGAGCTGGCAAACGGCTGGTAATACGAACCGTTTCTCGTCCCTGACTAATCTGTTGGGCGAGACTAGCGAGGATCTGGGAGAGTTCTCTTAACGCCTGTCCGGCTTGTTCACGCGCTACACCGATAGAGGCTTCATACTGCCGACGCCAGAAAGCGATCCCGGCCTCGACGATGATCATCAGATCGCGTATGCTCATCGTGTCACCGGTGAGCGTTAGCTGTCGTTCACCGGTCACGATTACCTGTTCAGGCAACGGTATGAGAGGAGCGCCACAATGCGGACATACCTGCTGGGTGGCCCCAACTGTTGTTCCGCAAACCCTACATTGCCCTTGAACGTGCCTTGTCACCGGTTATCCTTGTCGCTGCTGAAATGCCAGTCCTCTGTCTACGGCGTATGACGTTGCACCGAGCGTATTGGATGCATCATCACCTGCGTTGATCGGTGGCCCAATGTATCGCTGTGCGTATTCTTGGCTCGCGCCAGTCTTGCAAATCGGGTTAATCTGTGCTATCACAAGGTAGGAAACATTTGACCGGAACGCCTCGCATTATAGCACAGGAGCTACGCTTGTGGCGCCCGTAAAGCCCTCAGTATGCCCGTTTTGCCAAACTCCTCTCGCTCGTACAGATGCTCGCTTTTGCCCATCGTGTGGTCACTCACTCCTGGCCGCAACTGCTTCGTCGACGACGATTATAAGCAGTGGTCCGGTGTTGCACATTACCGAGCCGGGCAGCACCCGCGATGTTGTGCTGGGATTACAGCCGCTTACAATCGGTCGGGCACCGGATAACGATATTGTCCTGCAATCACGCTTCGTCAGCGGCCATCATGCTCGTATTGAGCCTGTCGGCCAGGGGCACCGCATCGTTGATGTTGGGAGCCGCAACGGTTTACTTTTTGCCGGGCGACGCATCACCGAGCGCGAACTAGCTGACGGCGACGTATTACGTATCGGCGATCCGGCAACCGGTAATTTTGTCTCGCTAACCTATCATAATCCAGCGTTGGTAAAAGCACCTGCCCTTCACGAGGCGCCGAGTCGGTTTCCACTCGATCCAAACGATCCTGAAATTACGATAGGGCGTGTTGGCTGTGACATCATTCTCGATAATCCGCAAGTTTCGCGTTTCCATGCCCAGATTGATCGTGCCCCTAGTGGTACTGTGGTCTTGCGCGACATGGGCAGTACAAATGGCACGTTTGTGAACGGTCAGCGCGTTACTGCACCGGTCGTGCTCAAGCCGGGTGACGTAATTCAGATTGGGGCCTTCAAGCTGGTATACAACATTACCAGTCTTGATCGCTACGATCAGCGCGGTGCGCTGCGGATCGATGCACGCAACCTGTCGCGGGTTGTAACACGCAATGGCGTGCAGCGCGCCATTCTGCATGATGTTTCGCTTTCAATCGAGCCACGGGAGTTTGTCGCAATTGTTGGAGGTTCGGGTACCGGCAAGAGCACGCTCTTGAAGGCACTGTGCGGCTACGCTCCGGCCGATCAGGGGCAAGTACTAGTCAACGGCGACGATTTCTACCGCAATTTTGGCGCCTACCGCTCGGTATTGGGCTACGTGCCGCAAGATGATATTTTGCATCGTCCGCTACCGGTACAACGGGCGCTTGAATATGCAGCGCGTCTCAGGCTACCGGCTGATACCACCGACCAGGAGGTGGCGGCCCGGATCGACCGGGTGCTTGAAGATGTTGAGATGACCGCCCATCGTGACAAACCAATTGACGCGCTGTCGGGCGGGCAACGGAAACGGGTGAGCATTGGCGCCGAATTGCTGGCCGATCCGAGCCTTTTCTTCCTCGATGAGCCAACCAGTGGGCTTGATCCTGGGTTGGAAAAGAAAATGATGTATACTCTGCGACGCCTAGCCGACAGCGGACGGACAGTGATCCTGGTAACGCATGCCACGGCAAACATCACGCAATGCGATCACGTCATCTTTATGGCCGGTAATGGGCGGATGGTCTTCTTTGGCCCACCCGATGAAGCGCTCCGCTTCTTTCAGGTAACGAGTGGCGATTTTGCCGATATTTACACCAAAATCGAAGGGATTGCTTCACCTGACCATCCGGTAGTACGGCAGGATGTACGGGCTGAATACGAAGCCTGGCAAGCCGCTCATCCGCAAGCAGCTTCGCCACCGACATTGGCCGAGCTGTGGGAAATACGTTACCGTCAATCGCCATTCTACCAGCAGTATGTCGTGAATCGGCTTGCTGCCGCACCGACTGGCCTGCACAGTACGAGTAATAGTGTAGGCCAGACTAGGCAACGTATCTCTTCCTGGCGGCAATTTCGTCTGCTCAGCCAGCGCTACTTTGATCTGATGCTGCAAGATCGCCGCAATCTGACGATCTTATTATTGCAGGCGCCTATTATCGCTTTGCTCCTGATGCTCGTAGCGCGGAGTGATGCCCTCACCGGTGTACAGGCACAAGACCTGATTCAGCGTAGCGAAGCGAAAAAGGTGCTCTTCATGCTGGCAATCGTGAGCGTCTGGTTTGGGATCATCAACGCTGCCCGCGAAATCACGAAGGAGCAGGCTGTCTATCAGCGTGAACGTCTGGTCAATTTGCAGATTGTACCGTACCTGCTCTCAAAGGTAGCCGTGCTCAGTCTGCTCATTTTGATCCAAACGCTCGTACTGGTGGGGATGATCTTGCTGAAAGTGGCATTCCCTACAGAAACCGGTATCTTGCTGCCAACACTCAGCGAAACCTTCATCACCCTCCTGCTTTCGGCAGGAGCCGGGATGGCGCTCGGTCTGGCGATCAGTGCGGTATCGGTAACTCCTGATCGGGCGATCAGTCTGGTTCCCTTTGCGCTGATCCCCCAGATACTGTTTGCCGGTTTGATCTTCACTATCGAGGGGCTGGCAACCCCTCTCTCGTGGCTCACGATCAGTCGCTGGTCGATGGATGCGCTTGGGGCCAGTCTTGATCTGAACCGTCTCTGTCATTTGCCCAACACCGATGATCAGGGAAGTATTCCAGCCGGTTGTACGCCCGGCTTTCTCGAAACCGAAGCTGCCTTTAGCCATGACCCTCTCCATCTGGTGGGAAGGTGGGTTATCCTGGTAGGTTATGCCGTCGTCTGTCTGTTGATCGCCGGATGGGTATTGCAGCGTCGTGATCGGCGGGTATAGAGAGGCTGTGAATGATATGTCATGTTCATAAATGACACCTGTGTATTGTTTACGTCATCGTGCTTTGAGACAGGCTAAAATCATTCTTTTCTTCCTGTGCAAAACCTTGACGTTGAACAGGTGGTAGCGTATAATCACAAGTGATGAATAGCAACCTTTGAGGCAATGATAAAATAGCGTGCTGCACGACGATGACGGAGTGGATTCATTCGTATTGCAATAGAGTGGGCATATGTCACTCGGACAAAAAATCGGTCGGTTACGTCAGGAACGAGGGCTGACCCTGCAAGAAGTGGCCGAGGGTTCGGGTCTGACACCATCGTTTCTGAGCCGTCTTGAACGCGATAAAGTGAATATCTCGGTAGCGAATCTGCGCAAACTGGCGCAATTTTTTAGTGTTCAAATGACGCATTTCTTTGAGGGCGAAGATGATCAACAGGTCGGTCAGGTTGTGCGGGTGGCTGACCGGGTTCGCCTCTCGCTCGATGATGCACCGGTACAGGTCTTTTCGCTCTTACCGCCCAACAGCGATCTTGATGCGCGTCTGATCGAGGCCTACCCCGGAAGCAGTCAACAAGGTTTTTCATCGCGGGGAAGTCAGATGGTTCACGTTCTGAGCGGTCGTGTGCGCTACATCCTTGGGGAAGAGCAGTATGAACTTGACGCCGGTGATACGCTCTTCTTCCGCGATGATACGGCCTATAGCTGGACGAACATTGGTCACTCAATTGCCACGATTCTCACGGTCAGTACCCTCAATTCACGAGATGATCGTTGATGTATGGCACAATATCGGTTGAGGTTCAATGAATTTCTTGTCCCCTCCGCTGCTTCGCCACATCGGTCGTTGGCTGCTGATCATCGTTTCGCTCTATCTGATCGGCTGGTTATTGGTTCATGCCGGGTCGGCAGTGACACCATTCATTTTTGGTGGTGTTCTCGCCTATTTGTTTCTG
>Ga0124947_1096787_pt1 | contig 11487 bp, 2 predicted proteins | sample YNPNP_2000MetaT_FD_92947 | JGI IMG/M metagenome (GOLD analysis project Ga0124947, IMG submission 92947) | Anoxygenic and chlorotrophic microbial mat microbial communities from Yellowstone National Park, USA - YNP NP_2000 MetaT (Metagenome... ... | reverse complement strand
AGGATAGCCTATTCTTTATTATTATGGCTTTTCCCTAAAGAATTCTGGCCTATCTGACTTACCAAAACCAAATAGCCATCCAAATCCTGTTCCTCTCACATATCCTCTAACCTTATTCGGTACTCCTCCAGGATTACTTGCTAAAATATTTCTCTCACAAGGCAATGTTATTCTTTCCCATTTAGTCCTATTAGTAAAATCAGAATCACTTGAAGTAAATCTTACTGTTCTTATTGCATTTCCAGTAGCAAGATAACCCCATGCTATATAAGTAATAGATGGCTTACCATTTGGCGTCATCTGTAAATCTATAAAATAACCAGGAGCAGCATCAGTATCAAGAACTATCTTTGTAGCAGTTGGCAGGTTTGATGGTGTAGTGGTATAAGTATATTTAAGACTTGCATTTGTTAAATCCTGATATGCTAAATGTATATCACTTCCATTAATCCATATTTTCGGATATAATCCAACGACGCCATTACTGTCAACAGTATATTTTGTAAATTCACTCTCACTCTGAGGATCCGCATTTTGAGCATAATATACTACTAAATCCCCATTTGTCCCATCAAAACATGCTATAACCGGTCTATTAGATGAATCAAGAGTAATTGAGGGATACATCCCCTTTATGTTAAATACTATAGCACCACCAGCAGGAGATTTTGTGGAATTAGTAGTTAAATTATTCAACCTTCTATAATATAATTTATTATTGTACTCGCTAAACGAGGTAGAATATACTACATCATTTTTTGCAACTGCATCACCCCACTTATTCGACCAATCAGCCATAAAAGGAGAAACATCTTTTGGAAAATCTGATTCGTTGCTATGATAATTATAGTAAGTAATAGTTCCATTCGGAGCTGATAATCTCCATCTGTTTCTATATGCACCATATCCCTTGCCATCACTACCGCCAGTAGGCTCTGTAATTCCTGGACCACTTGCTCCCCAGTCATTTGCTGGTCCCCAGATTTTGTCAAATCTTAACATATAGACATTTGGTAGAGCCTCGGTTGTTCCACTCTCAGAATTATACCAGAAGTATTGATGACCAAAAATTTGAGTCCCCCATGTACAATTATTTACATTTTCAGAATCACAGGTCAAAAGATAATATTTTCCATCACTCTGAGATGCTGTCCCTATATCTCTGTTTAAATTTACAAACCAGAATATATTATGACTATGCATCAATATTTTACCCATATCATGACTTGCTGGCACAAAATTATTCTCACTACTCTCTTTAAATCTATATATACCATATCCATTTGGATTAAGACTATAGCCAGGACTTAAACACCTTGAACCTAAATTTACATTTGGTTGATTATTATAGTTTTTTACATAAACTACTCTTGCGGTATTATCATCACCAACTATCATATCCATATATCCCATACTCTCATAATTGTTAGCAGCATAGTTTTTTATCATTATTATCTTTTTTGCATTACTATCAATCGTGTCTGTGCCTGCCACTTTTATATATAGATAACATGTTGTAGACGGTGCAGAACCAAAACCAGCAACAGATAGATTAAAGGTAAGAGTATTCATATTACCACTCGTAATTGTCCAACCATTAGAAGGTGAAGGGAGAGTGGCTTCTGTTGTATTATAATAAATTATCTCGTTATTAGTTGAATTAAGATTTAAACCTCTTATTGTAATGTTTCCACCCCCTAATCTAAAAGTATATGTCTTATTATCATTTAAATTACACCAATTAGAGCCATCAAATCCAATTACTGGCACAATTTTTCCAACTTCACCATCTATGCTTAAAATATATGGGACAATATTCTTATTACCACCACTAATATTTACAACCTTTGAATTAAGTGCTTTATCTGTAACTGTTACAGATATTGCTATATTATTCTTAACTACATTATATGTTGGATGAGTCTGTGAATCCCAGTCATAATACCAGTTAAATGTTCCATCTGCATTCTTTGTCTTATTAGCATTTGGCACATTTATATTATGACCATCAATTGTCAAAGTAATTCCTACATCATTAGCCGAATATCTTATACCAAAGTTATCACTGAATACACCTTGAAATCTTACAGTTCCAGAAAGATTATTACCTCTAACCCTTCCTATATTACTACTTGGAACTTCAACAACTGTAAAAGTGGTATCTGGCTGAGTATTATCATAAGTAAAATTTAGTGTCTCATACCAGTTTGTCCCATCATTAGCAGTAACTAATGCCTTTACAAAGTGATCCCCTTCTGATGGTACTGGTATAGTATAACTCCAGGATGAAGTCCCAGTCGCATTATAGAATGTATAATCATTTATACTACCAGTAGGATCAATAGCACTTACTTTAACACTTGCTATACTCTGACCCCCACCAGTTGCTGTTCCAGAAATAGTCCTTGTTGCATCTCTTAAAAATACTCCACTTGATTGATTAAACGAAATTGTTGGGAGATTAGAATCCCTTGTTAAGGTTAATGTATCCTGTTTAACATTCCCAGCCTTATCTGAAACTCTATACCATAAATATACATTTCCAGATATGCTTTTTAAATCTGCCTTTAAATAATCCCCAACAGTATATATCTGCTCTATAACTATCTCATCTCCACCAGGTGTTGTTCCTAATTTAGCCCTTATTGTAGAACCATCCATTGGTGCAGGAGTTGAGCCATCAATCGTATCATTAACATCCAATTTTATCCATAAAGAGGCAGAAGTCCCCGGATTTGAAGAGACAGTAGATGGTTGAAATCCAACAGAACTATACTTAAAAGCCTCTGTTGGTAGCATAAAATCAATATTTACTCTTAATGGATAATCTGTCCAACCATCAACTTTATCTATCATTCTATAAATTATATAATCTTTTCTATCAGTAAAATTGTGAGTAAAATTAAATGTCTCACTTGTATTTGCTCCAGAATAACTAATCTCTTTAAATTTAATATCACCTGTTCCTATACTCTGATCATCAGAAAGCCATACCTCTAATTTTTTCACCCCGCCAACCAAGTCATTTCCATCATTGTCTAAAATAGTACCAGCAAATGTACTATTTTGAATTATATACATATTTGGATTTATTGGCACCCCATTTATTGTAAAAGAACTTGGCTTTGGAGTATAACGAGCAAGTCTAACATTTGCAACCTCAACAGGAGTTGCTAACTCATTATTGGCTCTATCATGAACCTGAAGAATTGCAGTATAAAGCCCATCCTTAACACTATTTGCTGGTGTCCAGTCATAACTCCAATTAGCAACAGAACCAACAACAATTTTCCCCGGTGTAACTCCATCAACAACATTTACAATACTATTATCCTGATATTTAAAATTAATAGTAATATAACTCAAAAGAAGACCAGAACTTGGCATTGAATCAGAACAGGTTCCACTTATTGTTAAAGGTATAGCATTATTCCACTGATCTCTACCCGTATAAACATCATTAGCAACCGGCGTTATTAAAGAACCCTCAGGTTTAGTATTATCTACTACTAAAGTTCTAGCAAGTTCTGTGGATCTTGACATATCATCTTCACCTCTTACTGTTACAGTAAGATCACCATTTGAACCAGTAGTAGTATCTATAGGGCAGCTAAATGTTACATTAAGAGTTCCAATTCCATCTACTGTTGCACCAGGAATACTTGAAATATCTGTCCAGGCTTGATTTAATACACCTTCCCATTTAATCCTAGCACTTGCAACATATCCTTGAGTCTTTGTAATTGTTCCAGTAATATTTATTGTCCCTTTAACAGCATCGTTATTGTTATGAGAATTAATTAATACTATCGGAACATCTGGATCGATTACAAAATTAATGCTTTTTACACTTCCACCAGGAGTATACTCTGAAGTCTTGCCATTTATATCAATTGATCTATAATAGAGAACATGAGGTCCATTGCTATAATCAGAACATAATAAATTATAAGCCCATTGAGTAGTTCCTATTGCATCCATCCAGGGATTAGAATCAATTCTAACCTGAACCTTTTGAATAGCATCATCATCACTTGCTTCCCCCATTATTGTAAATAGACCATATATCTTTTGACCTGCTGTAAGATTAGAAACAGTGACTTGTGGCACATCTGCTAATTGATTTATATTAAGCACTCTTGTAGGTAAGACAGTCTGATTACCAGCATTATCAGTAATTGTAACAACTAAATTAACAGCTTGATTTCCAGTCATACCAATATTGTATGGCGGCTGATCCGATGGGAAATTATATGACCAACTTGAAAGCCCAACCGGGGTAAAAGGTCCAAAAGTACCTATCATAAGAGAGACTGACTTAATAATACCAGGCTCCATTGAAGAACCAATATAATCACTTGCGTTCCCCTCAATTAAAATAGTCTGATTTAAACCACTGTTGCCAGCAGGCGGTGTAAAAATGTTTCCATTTGGTGCCATGTTATCCACATTAAAAAGAATAGAAGCCTCTGTTATCTTATCGCCGCTTGTGTCATGTTCACCAGCAGTTGCTCTTATATAGTAGACAACATCCCCACCATTAGGAAATAGAGAAGCAGTATTTAAAGTTTCCAAAAAATTATAAGTGGGAGTATTTGGTTGTGCCATTGTCTGCCAGCTCCCATTATTAATCTTTCTTTCTACTTTTTTTATCTCATCTGGTGATGCAATACTAATAGTTGCCCTTACATCTACATTACCTCTTCTCCATGAACCAGGCTCTGGCTCTGTAATTATAATAGAAGGGAATGAAGTATCAACATTAAAATAGTGATCTTCTGTCCAGGAAGAGATTAAATCATCACTATCTATTGCCCTTGCTTTTACTGCATAAATGCCACTTCCCAATCCAATAAATGCATAGGTAAAAAATTTAACCTTTTCATAAGGTGGATCATAAGTTATTGTAAAATCCTCTGTTGTATCATTTGGTTTTGTCAATCTTATGTTTATCTTTTTTACACCAGTATTATCCATAACCTGGCCCATTATAATAATATCAGTTCCAACTCTCTTTGCTAAAAGCCTCTCTGTCTCCTCTGGATATATTATCATAATAGATGGGACTGAATTTGAAAAATCAAAATAAATTCTTTTTTCATACCATCTTCTTGAAAATTTGCCTCTCTCATTCTTTGCTCTTATCTTTAATATTCCATAACCCTTATTAAAACCAACTTCTGACTTTGATAGAGCAATAGGATTAATATTAAAAGAAAAATCTTTTTCAAAAGGCTGTGGCGGAGTAACATTACCAGAAATCACTACCTGTGGATACTGCTCCAATTGAATCTGCCATTCAACATAAGTTGTCTTTGTTACATCAATACAAGAGATAGAAGTAAGAAACTCCTCAAAATATACATCTGTCTCTTTATTCTCTGGTTGATTTATAAGAACAAATGGACCAAAATTATCAACAACAAGAGTAATACTTGTAACTCCAATATTCCCTTTGCCATCAAATGCCTTTGCCTTAAATACATTTGGTCCATCTTCAAATTTAACAGTATCTATCTCTACCTCCCATTTTTTATCATAATTATTAACTTTTGCACTTGCTACCTCTTTTTCAACAATCTTCCCATCAACAGTCTCTACTAAATATATCTTAACACTTCTAACAACAATATCATCTGATGTATCACCACTTAATTTTATCTTATCATACACAACCTGATTGTTAGAATGACTCTTAATAGAAATAATAGGTGGAATAATGTCTGGCGTATTACCAATGCCAAAAAAGGCATTGTTTGAACAACCTGTAATAATAATAGAAATGACTAAAATTAAAATTGATAAAATAAAAATTACTTTTTTCATTTTTGCCTCCTATTGTATTAATCTTGCAACATATATATAACTATTTGCCTTAAATGCTATTACTGGCTTTGTCCCATCCCATTTTACAATTGTATTTGCTGCCTGAACACCAACAGGGGATGGTGCCTTCATATATTCCCAGTTAGCTTGATTTGCTATGTTTGCCTTATTTGCAGTTGCACCAACAAATCTTGCTAAATGCAACCCACTATTTAAGTTCAACTCAATATTGTTTATATAACTTATGTAAGGCTTACTATTAGTATCATAACATATACTATTATAAAAACCAGTTACCCCTTCAACTGCACTTGTCTCTAAGGTTATTATAGATGGCGTATCAGTAACATTATTCATTACAGCAACAGCAAGATCATAATTGTTATTCTGATATGATATTGTGATTAAATCAGAACTATTTATTGCCATTTTGTTATATTTACCACCATTGGCTATATTGTCTCTAACAGTAAAAGTAGTTGGAAGATAACTACTTGTATTATAAGCAAGGTTTAATTGATTATTTGTCTCAGTATAATAAGAGATAACCGGATATCCACTAGATGTTACAGCAACAGCATTCCATGGTCCTGGATTGTCGCTAGCAGCAATAACATAGCCTGTCCCCTCAGTAGGCAAGCCATAAGAACTCAATTGCATACTTACTAAACTCAACTTTGGTGTAACCGGTATTGTTCCACCCCTTGAATCATCATCATACAAGGCAACATAGATATAACCATTCCCACTACCACTCTTTCTAATATAAACAGAGCCATACTTAAATGTATTGCACCAAGCATAATTTGGCTGATATGTTGTATTAAGCTTTGTATATGTTCCACTTCCAAATTGATAGTTATTTGTATCTGAAAGTTGTGTAGACTTTACAACTAGATCATATGTACCAGTAAATTCATCAACACAACATGCCATATATGTCCAGTCATCATAAAGATCATTTGCTGTGAAGAATATAGAATCAACAAATCCGTAATTATTGTATGCCTGAGAACCGCCTTCTGTTATCCTATAACTCGAATAGTCATGAGCAGACCCACTATATTTAGGTGCTACCTGATGATCTCTTGTGAATGTAATGAATGCTAAACCAGAAGAGGTAAGACTCATATCAAAATCCCTTGCATCTAAAGTATCCAGATCATCCCCAATTCTTGCAAATTTCCAGACATAAGCCATAACACTATTTGAATCAATTCCAGAAACAGTTACTTTGAGATTACCGCTTTTGCCTTGAGCATCATTTGTTGGAATAGTTACTCTTACCTGATTCTTTGTAGAAGAGACCACAGTAAGAGTAACACTGCCTAATGTAACAGTTGGATTTGTTGTTGAATATTTAAGGTTATAACCGTTTATCAGTAAATCAGTTCCCTGTTGCATTGTATATCTCTTATCATTCTCATAATATCCAAAACCACTTACCCCATAAGTCTTTGACTGATAGACTGGGAATGATGTTGGATTATTACTTGTAAGAGTAGTTATATATGGGACAACATTCTTATTATTTCTTGAATCAGTATCTGGATTACTTGCTAAATCAACACACTCTGCCTCGATAAGAACATTATTCTTTACCATCTCTGCAATTGTCTCTGTATCCCAATCATACCACCAATCCCATGGTGCACCCCAGTTTTTAGTAACATTTGCGCTCGTATTTAGATTAATCCAGCTCCCATTATTTATTCTTATTCTTATACCGGCTTGAGATATACTTATATTATCACTAAAATTATCCTGATAAGTTCCATAAATTCTAACCTTACCAGAGAGATTATTGCCATTAACAACCCCCTGTCCTGTTAAAGGTGTTACAGTATCACTTATTGTAATAACTGGTGCTGTTCTATCAATGATAAATGTTCTTGTAACAATATTTTGTCTTCCACTCTTTGAACTCCTGATTCTAAATGTATGAGAACCATCAGTTGCTATACCAAAATCATAAGATTTACTAAAACTTGTTGTAAATCCGGTTATCTCCTCCTCTGGTCTATCATCGATTCTTATCCATAATTTGTCAGTTCCTGATTCTAATGTTCCAGTAATATCTATAAGATTATTATCTGGTGTGCCATCATTCTTATCAGAAATATATGAATTGTCTGGTTTTGTAAAATTAAGTGCTGGAAGAGTTCCTTTATTTATACTAAATGTTTGAGTCTTCACATTCCCAGCATTGTCTGTTGCTTTTATAGTAACATACAAAGTTGTGGTTTGATTAAATACATATACATAATTATCATATACTGCTGTATATTGAGTCTCACCATTCCATGTCTGGCTATTAAAATATGTCCAATCCTTTACCTCGTTGCCCCCACTTGTTGTTCCAATCTTAAACTGAGGATTATCACCTGCTAATGATAAATTATCGGTAACAGTAACAGTAATTCCCAAATATGTTGTATATTCTGTAATATTACCACTATATCCAAGTGTTTGATATGTTGGTGTGGCTATTGTTGGAGAAGTATTATCAAAATATAAAATACCTGCTGATTTTGTATCTGTAATTCCAGTCTTGTCTGTAACTCTTGCCGAAATTTCAATAGGACCATTAAGTGATAAAGCAGAAGAATTCAAATTAAATGTATAACTCTCTGTAAGATTATTACCACTAAAATTCTGTGTCCCTCTAACAACATTATTAACAAGCAATTCTAATTTTGTTACCCCATTTGCTGGAGTTGAACCTCTATCTTTTCCAGTTACAGTAAATTGAACAACCCCACTATAGTATGTCTTTTGTGTATATGTGATACTATCTATATAAGGTGGTTCACTATTCTTTATGATATTAATACTCTTTTCAGTAGCCTCTGTCAAAGCATTATCCCTTGCCTTATACTTAATAATATAATTGCCATCTGGAGTTGGTGGGCTATCATAACCCCATACAATAGTCCAATCTGCTGCTGTCCCAATAAAATTAATATTGTCTGCTGGAACTCCATAAGCCTTTATGTCTCTAATCTTTGTTGTTCCCTGCCATAAAGATACCTCAATATTTCTCAAATCCAATGGATATACATTACCATAAGGTGGTGTATCATTCATCCAACCTTTTATATTAATATTACCACTTGGTGGAAAACCTATTACATAATTGTTTGGAGGTTGTGTCAAAGCACTTGTTGGCGTATTATTATCAAGATTAACAACAATTGCATTTGTGCCAACAAGCCCTGTCTCATCTGTTGACTTAAATGTAAATAGATGCGGAGTATTGCCCCATTCATCATTTGCCCAATCTATCTCATCCTGTGTAGTTGGGGACTTAAAGCCACTTCCATTCCCACTTCCAGACATTGTAACATTAAATGTCCAAACATTATAATCTCCCTCTTTTGGTGCGGTTGTTAGATTTATATTTAAATTTCTTATTGTATTATCCCTGTGAACATAAGATAAAACCAAAGAGTTACTAACTGCTAAATTACTCTTATCTTTTACCTTACCAATAAAATTAATGCTCTGTGTTTTATATTCATAATTGCCTGCTGGAGTGCTAAATTCTATAATAGGTGCATTCTTATCTATTGTGAATACTCTTGAAACCATTGTGGCTTCTTTACTATGCCATTCACTTCCTACATTAGGCCACTCTTGAGTCTTATCTTTACCCCTCAACTCAATTCTATACTGCTCCATATCTACAAATGAGCCACTAGAAGTATCAACTATCCAGGAAAGATTTGGAAAGCCCTGATCATTTTTATTAAATTTTTTTGTCAGTACCTCTGCACCATTAGATACTCTTACTATACGCATCTGTGCAACCATTGGTTTAAATGGATAGTCATCATCCTGAATTCTACCTATAATAGTAAGAATTCCAGATACTTTACTATTATTTTCTGGTGCATCAAGAGCAACTGTAGGATAATCCAATGCTGGATTTATATTAAAAGTAATATTCTGTGTCTTAGTATTTCCAGCCCTATCTGTTACCCTTGCTATATAAGTCTTTGCAACAACATTTGGTGGGCTAACTCCATACTTTGTCTCAATATCATCATTAGTATTATCACTACTTACCACATAAGACCATATAAATCTACCAGATGCCATCTCCCAACTCGAAGTCTTTGGATTATATACCTCTACCTTTGTTATACCCATATTATCATTTGCAGTTCCTACTAAAGTTACTGCTCCCTGAACATGCTGATTATTAGTATGAGAACTTATAGTAATTTCTGGCAACTGATTATCTATATAAAATACCCTGCTAACCTCAGCAAATTTTAAATTTCTATCAACCCTTAAAAATACATTACAGGAGTCATTTGATAAAAGTGTGCTATCAATAGTAGCAGTATATATCTTACCAGCATTAGGATCTGGTGGTGAAGTAGTTGTCATAGTGCCAGCTAATTTTACCAAACCATTTTGCATTATCCTATATGATACAGTTTTGCCCTGTGTTGGTGCTAAAGATTCTACTGTAAGATTAAAATTCCCCTTTAAATAAGCACCTTGCTCAGGAGTCTGCCCAACAGGAATAGTAGAACTATCCAAGATTCTAATATCTGGCACTGTATTATCAAATATAAAATCAGAAACAGCATAACTACTTGTATTGTTATTATTATCTCTTGCATACACAGAAATTTTATAATCCCCAATAGGTAAAGAAGTTATGCCACCATTTGTCTTTGCTGGGTCAAGATTTGTTAGATCCATTGTTTTAGTAAAACTAAAAAATGCTCTCCCCTCATCATTTATTATTTCCTGATAATCTATAAAAATCTCATTTGAGAATTCATCAAGAATATTATAATATACCTTTGTAATTCCTCTATTATCTATTGCATAACCTGTAAAGGTAAACCACTTTGATGTCTCTGGCTTTGGACTTGCCCCTGGCTTTGGGTTTTCAATAAATATATAAGGTGTATCATCCTCTTTTGCACAAGCCATTGGCTTTGTCCAAACTGTTTTATTACCAAGTTTATCCTCAAAGGTAACCTCTAATACATAAAGTCCTACTGAAACAGCGGGATCCATTGTATCAAACCCTGAAATTGTCCATACCCCCAATTCTACTTGCAGATATTTATTAAACACAACATCACTTGTATTATCATTTTTGTAAATTCTAATTCTACCATTATCCATAATCTGATAATCATCAGCAACAGTTCCAGTAAATGTTACTCTTCCCTTTACATACAAAATATCACTCGTTGCCTCTGGAGATATTAATTGAATAACAGGACCATACTTATCTAAATTAACATTTACCTCAATGCTTGCTGTTTTCCCAGTTTTATCCGCAGCTGTTGCAATAAATTTATTTGGTCCCTGTGGTAAATTATTTACATTAAGAGTAACACTCCAATTCTCTAAATCTTTAGTAAGAATTACATCATTCATACCTTTTGCAGAAATTGTGATTTTCGCTAATCCCTTATCATCTGAAGCAGTCCCCCTTAATGTAAATACTCCACCAACATAATCAGTATCAGAAGGGGAAGTAATCTTTATTCTTGGATATTGAGAATCTACATCATTCCCAATTCCAAAAAATGGGTTAATCTGACACGAAATAGATAAAATAATAATAAAGATTAATAAAAAGAAAATTGCTTTTTTTAAAATGCTCCTCATATTTTTTCTCCTAAAATT
>Ga0124947_1009785_pt1 | contig 11513 bp, 10 predicted proteins | sample YNPNP_2000MetaT_FD_92947 | JGI IMG/M metagenome (GOLD analysis project Ga0124947, IMG submission 92947) | Anoxygenic and chlorotrophic microbial mat microbial communities from Yellowstone National Park, USA - YNP NP_2000 MetaT (Metagenome... ... | reverse complement strand
TGTTGTCTAATATAATATGAGATACTTGGGATTAATAATTTTTTTACTGAGCTGGAATTTATTCGCCGATACCATTTACCTTAAAGATGGAAAAGTCATCGAAGGAAAAATTATCAATCAAACTCGAACAAATATTCAAATTCAGTCAGAAGATCAAAAAATTATTACTCTTAATAAAGAGAGAATTGAACGGATTTTTTTCGGACCTACCCAAAATGAAATCGAAGAGCAAAAACGACAAGAAGAATTAAAACGAAAACAACAAGAAGAACAAAAACGTCTTGAACAACAAAAGCGGGAAGAAGAAATAAAACGTAAACAAGAAGAAATAAAGCAACAACAAGAGGCTTTAAGAAAAAAATTACAAGAACCAAAAGTTCAATACAATCATTTTTTCGATATTTCTTTACTAGTTGGACCGAATATCCAAAAACCAGTCATAGGAAGATATTTAAGAAGTCTTTTGGCTACTGGTTCCAAGGTTTCTTTTTTTGATGACAAACCCAATGAAACATCGATTCATTTCCCCAAAGATAAATTAAAGGATTCTTACACCTTAAATACTCGACTATCGTATATAAATCCTTATCTAAACTTGGGAATAGATTTTTTTTCTATCGATACAACTTATTATTTTTTTAATTCAACTTATGTAAATTTTAATAATACATTAAATTTATATATTTATCCAACAGAGGATCATTTTAAACCCTATAAACAATTACAATATAGGGTGTTTGCAGAAATGGATCTATCAAAATATTTAAAACAATTTATAAATACAAATTATAAAATCTATCTTCATATATCATCTTTGGATCAATATTATGTAGCAAATCTTAACAAGAAAATCAGTGTTTTTGCTAATCCTTCCCCTCCTATCGCTACAAACAACACCATTGCTATTTTAAATCATGATTCCAAAATTTCTATTGCGGAAAAAGGTTTTATGATTGGACCTGCATTTCTATGGAATCTAAATCCTTATATGATATCTGCTCGATATACAATTATTAGAGGGAATGCATATTTAAAATACACAAACAATCAAGCTAGCTTAGCATTTGTTTTTTTACCAGTCCTTAGCGTTGATCAGATTGAAAGAGATGCAAATTTAAAAGGGTTTGAATTCGCTTTGAGTATAAAAAAAGCAATTTTAAAAAATTTATTCTTGGTAGGTTCTTTAAGAAGTTTGGAGATGGACTATAAGTTTACGAATTTTAATTCCAAAAGCTTTGATAATTTTGTTTTTTCTTACGATGACAAAAAAAGTGCACCATTTTTTTCTGCGTTAGACGAGAAAAAGTTGCATTATTCGATGTTAGATATTCTATTTGGGATTGAATATCGTTTGAATCTTCTTTAAATTGTTGATTTTTTGATTGGTATTTTCCAATTTAATAACGATTTTTTGATCCCATGGATTTTTAGTCATAGAATTTGATTTATTTCTATTGATTCCAATCGATTGAATTATATTTATCGAAAAAGTCAAAAAAAATTTATTTAAGATTTTAAGAATTACAAGATTTTTCTTTATTTTTTAAAAAAATTTCAATTTTTCTGCATTTTGTGTCCTGCCATGATTTAAAATGTTTTTTATGGGGAGGATAAACAACATAAAAGGGAGAAGAAGATGCATAAAATCGTTTTAAAATGTAGAACAATATCGCCTATGTTTATGTATGGTTCGGATAAAACACCAGAATTAAGGCCTTCTGAATTTAAAGGGATGATACGTTATTGGTGGAGATTACTACAACGAGAAAGTGATCATATAGAATTAAGAAAAAAAGAAGCAGAAATTTTTGGCGGAACCGAAGAAGAAGGAAAAAGTAAAGTACGCATAAAGGTTTATCCACAACCAAAAGAATTTGGAAAAAATCTAAAAGAAGATTATAAACTTGATTGGAGTTTTAATAAACAAAAGGGAACTTTGGAGGGAAAACATGCAGGCATAGGATATTTGCTATATTCAGTAATACAAGAAAAATACTTAAAACCCGATTTTGAATTTTATATAGAAATTACATCAAATGATACTGATGCATTTCGTAATGCTACCAATGCTTTGTGGGCAGCAATCTATTTAGGTGGATTTGGTACACGATCTCGGCGTGGTGCTGGAAGTATAGAAGTAAAAGAAGTAAAAAGTACGACACATCTTAATGTAGATTTTAAAATTCCTCAAGTAAATTCACATAAAGAAATAAAAGAATATTTAGAAAAAAATATAAAAGAAATCTATAATAAAGATAATAAGAATTTAAGAGAACTTAAATATCCATCGTTATATAATGCAAAAATATTGATTCTTGAACCAAGTAGTAATTGGGATAATGCTTTAAACAAAATGGGAGAAAATTATTTAAATTATCGCATTCAAAATAAAAATAAAATTTTCGAAATGGGAATTTTTGGAATGCCTATAATACACAATGGACCGACTAAGAAAATGAGAATTGTGCCTTACAAGCAAAATAAACATAGAATTTCTGAACGAATGGCCTCTCCTTTAATTATATCTTTAATTCGTTCAAATAATAAAGTTTATCCTATTATGGTTAAACTATCGGTACCACAAATTATTGCTGGTAAAGAAGTAAAATATAAATATGAAAAATGGCAAAATCAAGATATGAAATCAATCAACGATTCTATTATAAATCAATTCTTAGAATCTATAAATCTACCAAAAGAGGAGATTACATTATGAATTGGTACGAAATATTTTTGAATAAATTTTTTCATGATCCTATCGATAAGTCTTTTGACATAAAACTTCACGAAAATAGAGCCAAAAAATATAGAGAGCTTTTTGGTATATCTTCGGATTTAGAAAAAGAATTCAAATATGCAGATATCATTGCTTCTTGTATGGAAAGAAGTTTAATTCCTAAGGATACAGATAATAAGCAAATTCGACAAGAATTCATCGAAATTCGACATCCATTAAGCGAAGGAAGAATCAATGTAGAAATCGATAAAGAAAAATCAATCCAAGAAATCTCTAAAATACTCGAAAAGATTTCCGAATCTTACAAAAGTTATTCGGAGGACAAAAAATCTTATGCAATTTGGAGAAATTTATTAGAGGATATTTTAAACGAATTAAAAGATACAGAATTACAAAAATATTTTGCCATCATTCCCGCAGATACACGTGTACCAGATCATTCTCTTTGGGAACACTTGAAAATTACCACTGCAACCAATGCAGGCGAAAAACTACAAAACAATTCTCTGTTTTTATTTAGTCTTGGACCTGTTCAGTCTTTTATTAAACAAGCAAGAAAAACCCAGGATTTTTACATGGGAAGTTTTCTTTTATCTTATTTAACGTTTATCGCGATAGAAGTGGTCATCGAACATTTTGGTCCTACGTCAATTATCTATCCTGATTTATACAAGCAACCTTTGATGGATTGGTACCTAAAAAACAAGATTAAAATCGAGGTAAAAAATTTTGACGTTAATTCTATTCAACTACCTACAATACCAAATCGTTTTGTAGCAATTTTAGGTACAACCGACAGTCAAGAAATTATCAATATCGTAAAAGAAATAAAACAAAAAATCAAAAGTCAAATCGAAGAATCCTGTAAGGTAATCTTTCAACAACTAAACATTCAACTCAATGAAGATCAAAATAAAATCAAAGAATTGCAGTTAAAAGATTTTCCTCAGATTTATTGGGTTGCAATTCCATGGCGAATGGGAGAAGAAGATATAAAAATCGAAAACTTAAAAGAATTTTATAAAGAAGATATATTAAAAAAATGGCAAGAATTCTTTGATTTTGCAAAAAAAACAGGCGAACATGAGCCAAATGTAGGATTTTTGTATCAGCTTTTGTATACTGCATTAGAAAAATCGCATGGTGCTATAAAAAATCAACGAATCTTCGAACAAATAAAAGAAGAAGGACGTAAATGCTCCCTTTGTGGAGAAAGAAATGTGTTATTCTTTTTGGAAAAATCGAAGGAAAAATTTATAAAGTTTAACCCTGAGGCGTATTCGTTAAAAATCTCTACACCAAAAAAATATTTTGACGAAGAAGAAGGTCTTTGTGCAATATGCTTTTTAAAAAGAACTTTCGAAGAATATTTGGGAAAAAACGTAAGCAATGTTTTTAAAGATTTTTCTTTCCCTTCAACAGCAGAAGTAGCATCTTCCGATTTTAAAGAAAGATTAATTAAAGAAGATATTAACTTATGGGATGAATATGTTGGCAGTTTAAGTAAAATAAAATCTCTAAGAGTATTACCATTACCTAAATTATCAAAAATCGCAAAAAGCAACGTAGAAGGTCAATATTTTTACGAAGAAACTCTAAAAGAAAGCAACTTAGAAAAAGATGAAGATTTTTATAAAAATGATATAGATATTCAAGAACTTAAAAAAACGTTAAAGGAAATTTATAAAAAAATTGGAAAACCCAATCCCTATTATGCAATTCTTTATTTGGATGGCGATAACATGGGAAAATGGCTTTCGGGAGAAAATTTACCAGAAATTCAGCATGCTTATCATTCCGATGTTTGGGAAAAAATGCCTCAAAATTTTAAACAAGATTTAATTAAAAAATCACCAAAAAAAATCCTTACTCCAGCGATTCATTCTGCTATCTCTACATCGTTAAGAAATTATACCATAGAATTTGTAAGACCAATTGTAGAAGAAGAACACTTAGGAAAATTAATCTATGCAGGTGGTGATGATGTATTAGCATTTGTTAACCTAAAAGATTTATTTGATGTAATGCAAAAATTGCGATGGGCTTTTTCTGGTCAAATCAAGATCGAAAACAATAAAATTCAATTAGATTTAAACAATACTACGGGTTTTGTCTTAAAAAATCAAGTATACCATCTTACTATGGGAAGTAAGACTACTTGTTCTATGGGTGTAGTAATCGCTCATTATAAAGAACCATTACAGCTAGTAATTGATAAAGTATTCGAAATGGAAAAAAAAGCAAAGGATTATGGACGAGATAGTTTTGCAATATGCTTAATGAAACATTCTGGCGAAGAACGTGTGGGAATTTCTAGATGGAAAATCGATGGGAAAGAAAACACTTATCTTACAACAGAGTTATTCAAACAACTTAGAGAGAAAATGGATCGCGAACAAGATGAATATATTTCTGATGGATTTATCCAAAAATTTAGAAAAGAATTTTATTATTTAAACATTTCTGATTTGGAAGAAGGATTAGTCAAAACAGAAATCAAACGATTAATATCAAGAGCTTATAATAGTAAGGACAGCAAACTAAAAAAAGAAAAATTTATCAATGATTTTTATAAAAGTATTGAAATAATTTTTGGGGAAACTTTAAAAAGCGAAAAATATAATAAACATAATTTTACCAATCTATTAGAAATTATAAGCTTTATGAATCGAGGAGAATAAGATGTGGTATAAAATCCAACCTTTTGATACATTATTTTTTCGCGATGGAAAACCTTTTACAATGAAAGTAGATACATGGGCAAAAAATATCTTCCCTCCGAATCCTTCGACAATTTATGGAGCAATACGCAGTTGGTTAATTTTCGAAAAAGGAACTTTAGAAGATTTTAAAAAAGGAAAATTTAACGAGGAGTTGGGTAATCCACAAATCAAAGGAACTTTACAAATTAAAGGACCATTTCTTGCAAAAGAAAATCTATATTTTCCTTCACCATTAGATAGATATACGACAAAAACTAAAAAAGAAAATCATCTTTTTGCAATCGATTTTATAGAAAAACCAACGATTGTAATTTCGGATTATTCATTAAAAAATATGATGATGAATCAAATCGGCGAAAATATAGAAGAAGCAAAAGGATATCTCGATATTTTTTCTCTTAAAGATTATTTAGAAAATAAAACTTATAAAATACAATATAGAGAAAATCATGAATTTTATCTTATAGAGAAAAAGACTGGAATTAAACGAAATAAATCAACTCTTAATGCAGAAGAAGGCTATCTCTATAGAATTCCTATGATTCGACCTAACAAGAAGGTTTATTTTTATGTTGAAGTGGATGGATTAAAAGAATATCCAATTCAAGGAATTGTAAGATTAGGAGGAGAAGGTAAAGTCGTCGAAATAGAAAAAATCCAGGGACAACCATTCGATCTTTTAAAAGAAATTCCATTCGAATTACACAATCGACAATTTAAAATTTATCTTGGAACACCAGCGATATTTGAACAAGGTTGGCTTCCTAAATGGATTGATCCAAAAACTTATGAAGGTATTTATAACGATATAAAGTTAAAACTAATTGCCTGTTCCCTTGGAAAATCTATACAAATTGGTGGCTGGGATTTGGCATCCCAAAAACCTAAGCCTATGTATAGAGCGGTTCCTGCTGGTAGTGTTTATTATTTCGAAGTTTTAGAAAAAACTGATCCAGAAAAGATTTTAACACACTTTCATTTAAAAAATATTTCGGATGTTTACCCAGAAGAAGGTTATGGATTTAGTTTGGTAGGAGTTGTAAAATGAAAAAAATCATCACAACCGTAGGTACTTCTCTTTTTGAAAATTATCATAAAAAAAATAGAGATAAAACTAAAGATTTTGAAAATTTATATAATTTTTTTAAAGATAATGAAATTTCTGCAAAAGAATTAGATAACCACGAATTAAGAAAAAAAAGCCTGATAGATAATTTCAACTCCAATTATTTTAAAAATAATCCCGATGCTTCTGCGGAGATCAAAAGTTTGATAAAATTACAAGAAGAGCTTAAAGAAGATTTTGATATATATTTACTACATTCCGATACTGCATTAGGTAGATTAGCAGCAGAGATTATTAAAGATAATATTTCTTTGTACGAAGAGTATGGTTTAAAAATTAGCAAAGTAGATATCCATCCAATAGAAAACCTACAAATACAAAATAGACAAAAATTTATTAAAGGAATGCAGGAATTAATAAATAATATTTATAAAATATCCCAAAATTATTGGGGTAATGTGGTGATCAATATTACTGGTGGTTATAAAGCAACTATTCCTTATTTAACGATATTAGCACAAGTGAATCAATGTCCTATTTATTATATCTTCGAGAATACAGATGCTTTAATCCAAATTCCCAATATACCAATAGATATCAACTGGAAACTTTTCGAAGATTATTGGGAATCGTTTTCTTTAATAGAGAAATCGAATGTAATCAAAGAGTCGGATTTACCAGAAAAATTTTTAAAAGATTGCAGAGCTTTTTTAGAAAGTGAGGATATAGATAATGAACATTGTTGTGTTTTAAACCCTTTAGGAGAAATCCTTTGGAATAAATACAAAGAAAAATATTTTGTTTTTTATACAACAGACGATATTTATGAAAAAATAAATCATAAAGAAATTCAACGAATTTTTAAATCTAAATTTAGCAACCCACAAATAAGAGGTAGTAAAACACAAATCAAGAATAATCATTATGTTTATGATGATGGGAACAATCCTTACAGAATATTTTATTTTGAAGAAAAAGATGTAATATATGTTTATAAAGTATTTGTAAATCATGATGATTACAGTAAATATTTGAATGATACATTGGTTGACCAAAAGTTTAAACAAGAATTTAAGAATAATTCCAAATGTCGTAAATATCCTAAGGAGGTTCAATAATGTTTAAAAAAGCGAAACTATTTTTTTTGCTTGCAGAAACACCCTTACACCCAGGAAGTGGGGGCGATTCTACGGGAATTGTGGATTTACCGATTCAACGCGAACGGTATACAAACTTTCCTAAAATCGAAGCTTCGAGTTTAAAAGGTTCTCTTCGCGAAGCATTCTCTTTTGCAAACAAAGAAATTCAAATTAACGGCCAAAAAATTAGACCATTAGATAAGGTAAATAAAGAAGAATATCTTTCTTTGGTGTTTGGTCCAGAAAATTCTGATGAATCGTATGCTAGTGCAATATCTTTTTTAGATGCAAGAATTTTACTCTTTCCCGTAAAATCTTTAAAGGGTATTTTTGCATGGGTAACCTGTCCAATGGTGCTTGAGCGATTTATCGAAGATTTAAAATTTATGGAATTTAGTCAAGAAGAATTAATAAATCATGGATTTATGATGGAAAATTTATCAAGTTTAGAAAATACTTTTCCAGAAAGTTCTAATCTTTTAATTAACAACAATGTTGTAATTTTAGAAGAATATACATTTCATGTAAAAGAAAATCCGAATACAAAAAAAATCGCGGAATTTATCGCTCAGAACATCTTTAAAGAAAATGAACACAGTTTTTGGAAAGAAAAACTCAAAAAAGATTTAATCATCTTATCGGATGATGATTTTGAGCAATTCGTTACAAATTCTACAGAAATTATTACGAGAACAAAAATTGATGATCAAACTGGTACTGTTAAAACTGGAGCATTGTGGACAGAAGAGTATCTACCTCAAGAGACAATTTTTTACTCAATTGCTTTTTCGTCTCCAATAAGGAGTGAAAATAAAGGTCTATTAGCAGGAAACAATAACAATACAGACGAAGAAGCAGAAAAAGTTATGAGCTTCTTCGAAGGTGGTCTACCTAAGGTCATTCAAATTGGTGGAAACCAAACCTTAGGAAAAGGTATAGTACGAATTCAAATCCTACAAAAATAGGAGGATATATGCTCAAAGAAACAAACATTACAAAACTCGAAAAAGGGAGGGCAGAGTTCGCTTATAAATGTGCTGTAGAAGCAAAAGATAAAAATTATAAAAGCGAATATCGTTCTCATGTAAAAAAAATACCCACGATGATTTTATCGAATGGATTAGGACAAACCTTAGCTTTTATTAAATCGAAATCAAAAGAAGGTAATGCTTACGAATTAATCTATAAGCAGCTAACAGTTTATATGAAAAGCGAACATACCTCGCGTATTAGTATGCCAAATGGCGAAGATGATCTTACAAAATGGGTAATTAATGTGGATTCTAGTACATATCGTTATATTACGCAGGAAATTCTCGCTTTCTTGAATTGGCTTAGACGTTTTGCAGAAGGTCTTATCAAGGATAAGGAGGATGCTAATGAATAATTCTAATAAGATAACAATTAGTAAAAACAATGATTATTTTAATAAAGAATTTAGAGAAACGCGAATAAGATTTTATCAAAATAAAGAAAAACAAAATGATCCATTTAAAGAAACAAATTTTTTTTATCTTTATAATTTTCCTGTTATAGAAGTAAATTATAAAATAATGCTTAATGAATCTATTGCCAACTATCGATGGGACGAAAAGTTTTTAGAAAATATTAATGCAAATAAACAAAAAATGATGGAATCTCTAAAAGAAAGTGGTTATCTAATAGAACAATTTGACTTAAAATTACAATGGCGTTTGATAGTGGGTTTGGGCGCATCACATCCTCAAGAGACTTCTATGACTTTACATCATATTTTTGGAATTCCTTATATTCCGGGAAGCGCATTAAAGGGTGTTTCGCGACATTATATGATCTGGAAGTTTGTTGATGAAAACGAAAAAAAACTAAATTCACTTTTAGATATATCTAATTTTGTTGAATTATTAGAAAAGCTAAATAAAGCTTTAGAAAAAGAAGAAAATTTACCTGTTTCTGTGGGGAACATAAGTTTTAAAGATTTAATTCATATTTTTGGAACACAAAATAGGCAAGGGAAAATCATTTTTTTTGATGCATATCCAATAGAAGAAATCAAACTAAAAATAGATATTATGAATCCCCATTATCCAGATTATTATACAAAAGATAAACCACCAACAGATTGGCAAAATCCCATTCCCATAAAATTTTTAACTGTGGAAGATACAAAATTTCGATTTTATCTTGCTACAAAACATAAGGATCAAAATTTGTTGAATCATGCTAGAAAAATTTTAAATGATGCTTTATTGAATTATGGAGTTGGTGCTAAAACATCCTTAGGTTATGGATTATTCGAGGAATCAAAATGAAAGAACTGCATATAATAAACGTCGGAACAAGCATAATTTCGAATTACAAAAAAGGGGATATTGATATAAACATTAAAAATGCAAAATTGTCAGATAATAAGATTTGGGAATATGTGTTAGAAAATCATAATCTTATGGAAGAGATCTATCAATTTGTTTTAGAAAACCCAAAAGCGTGTTCAGCGGAACTCAATTCCTTTTTAAGAATGGTGGAAGGGAAAAATAACGACATTGAAGTCTATTTTTTAGGAACAAAAACTCCTGTAAACGAAATCTGTATAAGAACATTAGAACGATTTATGAAAGAAAATGGGTATAAAATCTGCATAACAAAAGAGTTTCCAGGCTATTACTTTACTTATTCCGAAAATAAAGCTGACGAATTCAAAAAAGGCATTTCGGATATGTTAGATCATTTATTATTGTTAGCAAACAAGAAAAAAAGCGAAGGCTACAGAGTTTATTTTAATCCAACGGGAGGATTTAAAGCCCATGTAATTGCTTGTGCACTAGCAGGTTTTATGAGTTATAGCGAAGTTTATTATCTTAACGAAGAATTCGATGATTTGATTGTTTTCCCTTATCTTTTTTATATACCTAAAAACAAAGAGATAGAATTATTACAATTGCTAAAAGAAAGAAAAAATATTTCTAAGAAGGAATTAGAATTTCTTTGGGAAAAATATTCTGAGGAAATTGAACGACTAAAACATTATGGTTTGATCGATGAGATTGAAATTGATGATACATATAGAATTCATGTTAACTCTAAAGCATTGATTCTTTTAGAAGAGTTAAGTACACATAAAAAATGATTTTAATTCTGAGATAAAATGTGAAAAATTTTTAAATCATTCAATAAATTTATGTATTTTATGAATCTTTCATGAACATTCTTGGTATAGATTTAGCTGGTTCAGAAAAAAGACCAACTGGAATAGCTTATCTTGATAATCAAAATAAAATAAAAACAAAAATTTTATATTTGAATGAGGGAATTTTATCAATCGCAAGAAGTTTTTCAGAAATTTTTATTGATGCACCGATTTCACTTCCTCACGGTAGAAAATCCTTAGAAGAAAACAATGGAATACATTTTAGAGAATTCGAAATAAAGATTCGAAAACTTGGTATTAAGGTTTTGCCTTCGACACTGGGACCGATGAGGATGTTAACAAAAAGGGCAATGTATTTAAAAGATTTATTCGAAAAACAAAACAAAAAAGTGTATGAGGTTTTTCCAGCTGGTTTTTATCGCATCATGAACACACCCAAAAAGATGGAGGATATCGTCAAATTGTACAATGATTTAGGTTATCAACTCGAAGATAAAATTTATATCCAGGATGAAATAGATGCAATTGCTTGTTTAATTACAGGAATTATGTTCAAACAAAATCAAGCTTTTTTTAATCGAAGGCATAGATGGTTCAATCGTCTTACCCAAGAATTTTTGATCATCAAATTTAAGCATATATTTTGGCTTTATTCGTATTTTTTTTGATAGAAAATTTGCAAAATAGACATATTATTTTATATGAACCTAGAAGATAGATA
>Ga0124947_1048423_pt1 | contig 12245 bp, 11 predicted proteins | sample YNPNP_2000MetaT_FD_92947 | JGI IMG/M metagenome (GOLD analysis project Ga0124947, IMG submission 92947) | Anoxygenic and chlorotrophic microbial mat microbial communities from Yellowstone National Park, USA - YNP NP_2000 MetaT (Metagenome... ... | reverse complement strand
TATTACTCACGGCAATAATTATTAGCTTTGTGGTTAAAATTATTGGCGATTTTGCCTTGTATTTTTTCTTTGGCTATTTCACTTTCGACCAAAATATATTTTGGAAGTTTGTAACCACTGCTGTATTAGCAACCTTAATTTTGGGATATTTTGTTATTATTTTAAAACCAAAAGTTCAAGCTTACGACTCAACTTTTTTGGAACAATTCATTAATGATCAAAATACCTTACTATTTTTTTATCTTATAAGCTTGGGATTAACAATTTTTCTATCAAATTTTAGGGAATTACTCCAAGAGTATATCATTTCTCTCAATCTAATATCCCAATTATTTGGTTGGTTTTATTTAATTCTTGGTTTTGTTTCTGCCAGATATTTTTATAGATGGATCATCGTCTTGAAAAACAAATCCACAAATTTACTTATCCAAGTTTCAAAAATTTCATTTTTAGTCATATTCCTTAATATTTTCATTTTTAGAGTTCTGAATTACTTTTTTGATTTAAAATCACTTTCGGATTTTGTTGATTTTATTGAAATTATATTCTTTATCATCACACCAATTCTTAGCTTCAAAGTTTGTAATAATTATGATTGGCTTAAAAATATAAGCTACAAACAAAGATATAGACTACTAATTGTTAGTGCCACAATTGTGATTATTGGATTTTTTACAATAACATCGAATTATTACGAGGACATCAAAGCAAGTATAAATGAAATTTTTCCTAATCTATATATTTTTCTTTTATTTGTTATTATAAATTTAATCGCATATGAGTTTCGGTTATTCTGGCAAGCATTTAGGTCCAAAAAAATAAGGATTAGCAACGAAAACATAAGCATATCTGAGTTAGAGCGTTTCAATAAAATTGTATTAAATTCAAATATTAACGATAGGAGCGAACTACATACTTTATTTTTGGATAGTTTATCTCGAGTTGTGAATGTTGATTTTGCTTGGATCGAAATAGTTTATTCCGAAAAACAATTTAAATGTTCAGAATATCGAAATATCGAAGTGCAATTAGTCGAATATTTCAATAAACACAAGTTCTTCAGAGATTTTGTTGAACAAGCTCGAACAATTGTTACAGCTGCTACACTCGAGCAAATTGGATTTAGCCGTAAGTATCCTGGCTATCGAATGTCGTTGATTTTAGTGCCTATTTTTGACGGAAATAATAGATTAGGGACGATTATGCTTGGACGAAACAAAGAATACGCATTTTCATTGGAGGAAATTCAAATTATCAACGCTTTTGCAACAAATTATGCAATAATAATTCAGAATACAAGATTAATGCAAGAAGCAATCGAAAAGCAACGTTATGAATTTGAATTGAATCTTGCTCGTGGAATTCAAAGAAAAATTATTCCCGAATCACTGCCACAAATCGAAAATTACTCCTTTGCCGGAATATCAATTCCGGCCCACGAATTAGGTGGTGATTATTACGATTTTGTTTATCTTAAGAATAACAAACCTACATTATTGATAGCAGATGTATCGGGTAAAGGCACTTCTGCAGCATTGTATATGTCGCAACTCAAAGGCATTATCGTTTCACTTGGTTCGAGTTTGGACAACCCTCGAGATTTAGTAATAAAACTTAATGAAATTCTTTGCAACAATACTGAAAAACAAATTTTTATAACACTATCGGTGCTAACAATCGAAGACAATAATGGCAATATCTCGTTTGTTCGTGCAGGACATACACCTCTTATTGTTAAGAACTCCGATAAAATTGAAATATTGAAGCCAAAAGGAATTGCATTAGGAGTTGTTTCGGGAAAATTATTCACCAACAACTTGGATTTGGTTACTTTTACCTTGGAGCAAGGCGGCTTTTGTTTTGCTTATACCGATGGATTGGATGAGTTGCAAAATCCTAACGGACAGGAACTTGGATTGGATATGATTATTGAATCATTTACTAATTTAAAACCAAAAAATGCAAACGAAATAATTAATTTCAATCTAAAATTAATAGAAGAATTCAAAAATGGCAATAAGTTGAATGATGATTTAACTTTATTAACCGTAATGTTCAATAACGAAAAAGGAGAAATTTATGGATAAAAACAATTTCCAAGTGGTATTTAAAGAAATGAATAATAAATTCGTAATAAGTATCTCGGGTTTTTTGGATGCCCACACAGCACCAATATTGGAACAAGCAATCAAAGAACAAATCGAAAATGGAAACTATAATTTATTTATCGATTTCGAAAACTTAGATTACATAAGTAGTGCTGGTTTTGGTGTTTTTATGGAGTTCATAGAAGAAATTCGACAAAATGGCGGCGATTTGGTAATGATTAATATGAAAGAAAAAATTCGTCGCCTTTTCGAATTATTAGGATTTGATATATTATTTAAAATAAATCCATTGGAGTAGATAAAAATAAATGTCGAATATAAAAAAAATATTGGAAATCAAATTAAATGCAGATACCAAAAATCTTGCAAATCTCAGGGAACAAATTGCTGACTTTTTATCCCTTAATGGATTTGATGAACAAAAAATAATGCAAGTACAATTGGTGGTTGATGAATTTTGCACAAACATAATCAAATATTCCTATAATTCCGATCCATCTAAATCGTTCGAGATTACTATAGAAGCAGCAAATAATGAAGTTAAGATACAGATTATCGACGATGGAAAACCATTCGATTTAACCCAATATCAAGCACCTAATATTTCTGAACATATTAAAAATCCACATAAAGGCGGGCTTGGAATTCCATTTATTAAACTATTTAGTCATAAAATCAAATATTTACAACTTTCCAAAGAGCCAAACAAGAATTTAACTGAAATACAAATTTAACTCTATCTAACTTTTTTTTCATAATTTTGTTAAAAATAATTTGTCAATGAAAGGTTTAATTATTGCATCGAGCGTTATTGTTGGTATAATTTTAGGTTTTATCCCTAATCTAACCAACGAAAAACCAAATTGGTGGAAATACCTGCTTGGATTACTTTTTATTATTAACTTGATTTTAATCATTTCCCCAGTTTTGGTAAGCGACTATTCATATGCAAATTATATTGCCAATTCAAATATTGAACAAACAATAACAATTGAATTGAAAAACAATAAAATAAAACCGAACAGTAATGTAATAAAAATACCACAAATTGATTATCCATTGATAAATGATTCAAAAATTGATTTAAATAATACTGAATTATTAAATATCCGTTTCGACAAACAGAGCAAAGCATTTAAAATTTTGGGAACTTCTAATTATTCAATAATTCCAATAAGTTATCCATTGATACTAGAATTAAAAGAGCGAATCAAGATAATGGTATTGCACGTACCCACAGCTTGGATTTCGGTTCTTGCCTATTTGCTATCGATGATTTATTCGGTTATGTATCTTAGAAAAAGAGAATTTAAATACGATATCTATGCACATTCAGCAGCAGAAGTTGGAGTTATGTTCACCATCTTGGCAACAGTAACCGGTATGATATGGGCTAAATTCAATTGGGGAGCATATTGGAATTGGGACCCAAGGCAAACCTCTATATTTATGCTGTTAATTATCTATTTTGCATACTTTGGATTGAGATCATCAATCGAAAATACCGAAACCAAAGCAAGATTATCCTCGGTTTACTTGATAATCGCTTTCACCACAGTCCCATTTTTCGTCTTTGTTTTGCCAAGAATATCAAGCGGATTACATCCGGGTGCTGCTGGCGAAGGCACTGCTGGACCCGTTCTTGGAGGTGGAGCCGAAATGTTGAACCAAAATTTACTTTTTACATTTGGTTTCTCACTTTTATGCTTCACTTTGCTTTTCTTTTGGATTCTAAATTTGAAAATTCGAGCTGAACTTTTAAATAAAAAATGGTGATAAAATGAACTTTTTAGAACAAAATACATTGTACATTGTTTTGATTATATCCTTAATGATTTGGTTAGGTATTTTCTTTTATACCTTGATGATTGACAAAAAAATCGCAAGATTAGAAAAAATGGTACAATTCGACAATCAAACTAATTCCGAAAATTCACAAAATAATGGAGTAAAAAATGAATAAGAAATATATAATAATTGGCTCGGTTGCTCTTGTGTTTCTCATTTTAGCAATACTATCGTTCGATTCAGGTAAAATTGAATATTCTGATTTCCAACACGCCAAGCAATCTGGTAAAATAGTCCAAATAATTGGCAAGCCATCCAAAGACCAAACCACAGAATACGATAATAAAACAAATACATTGAAATTTGTTTTGATCGACGAACAAAACAATTCCGAGGAAGTTATATATTATGGTGCAAAACCCAATAATTTTGATATAGCACCTATGGTTGTTGTTAAAGGACGCTACACTGATGGTAAATTTGTTGCAAGCGAAATTTTAACAAAATGTCCATCAAAATACGAGAGTAAGTTCGAGGATATTCAAAAAAGCGGAGTGCAATAATGTTTGGCCAAGTTACCATATGGATTAGTTTCATTTTATCTATTGTCTCTACAATTCTGTTTTTCATAGCAAATTCAAAAGAAGGTCGCATTCGTAATTTTGCTTCAAATTTCTTTTATCTTTTGCCAGTAACATTACTTTTTGCTTCGATTTATCTTTTATATAATATTTTGACCCACAATTACCAATTCACTTATATTTGGCAATACTCTAATAATCATCTACCCACTCATTTGTTGATTACATCATTCTTCTCTGGACAAGAAGGGTCATTTTTATTATGGGCTTTGTTGGTATCGATTTTTGCATTATTGGTGAGAGGATATGCCAAAAAGTATGGATACGAACATTTAGTTATGGCAAATTTCAGTTTAGTTTTGGTCTTTCTAACTTTGCTAATGGTTTTGAAAAATCCATTTGAATATATTTGGCAATCATTCCCAAACGAAGGACTGGATCCAAGTTTTACCCCCGCAGATGGCCGTGGATTGAATCCAATTTTAGAGAACTTCTGGAATATGATCCATCCACCAATTTTGTTTACAGGTTATTCTGCGATGACCGTTCCGTTTGTTTTTGCAATTTCTGCTTTAATTAAAAGAGATTACAAAAATTGGATAAAAATTGCAACACCTTGGATTTTGTTCGCTGCCGGAATTTTAGGAACTGGGATTATGTTAGGTGGATTTTGGGCTTACGAAACTTTAGGCTGGGGTGGATTTTGGGGTTGGGACCCTGTCGAAAATGCTTCACTATTGCCTTGGTTAGTTTCTGTAGCTTTGGTTCATACCTTATATGTTCAACGAAAAAACGAAGGATTAATCAAAACAAACTTTGTTTTAGCTGTATTATCTTTTATTTTAGTTCTTTTCTCCACATTTTTAACACGAAGTGGTGTGCTTGGTGATACTTCTGTTCATTCTTTTGGTGAACCTGGGCAAGCACTTTATGCTGTATTATTAGGAGGTTTATTGGCATTTTTGGGATATAGCTTATTCTTTTTGATTATCAGAATGAAGGAAATTACAGTTAATTTACCCAAACAAGAATTCGACGTATCCTCTCGTGAATTTGCTTTATCGCTAGGTTCGTTGACTCTACTTATCTCGTCTATAATCGTTTTTATTGGGACAACTTGGCCTATAACAACCGAAATCTTTACTAATTCCAAATCTTCGGTTGATATCTCTTTTTATGACAAATGGAATTTGCCCGTTGCTATTGTTATTTTAATTTTGAATGGACTTGCTTTTTATGCATCTTGGCAAAAAAGTGATTGGAAACAAATATTGAACAAAATTTTGTTGCCAATAGCAGTAAGTTTCGTTATTACGATTATTTTAGCTTTTTTAAAAATCGATAAATTCGATTTACAATTGCTAACATTTGCGAGTTTATTATCGATTTACATAAATACCGAAATTTTTATCAAAATCATCAAAAATTCATTTATCAAAACTGGCAGCGTCCTGTCCCACATTGGAGTTGCAATTCTTTTAATTGGCGTTGTATTTAGTGGTGGATATGACCAAATCGAAACTTTATCACTCAAATTGAACGAAACCACTGATGTGTTTGGAATGAAAGTTAAATACATAGGTCGCGAATTAGTTAATCCTGAACGAAAAGATCAAGAAAGATACAAATATAATGTGGAAATCGATAAAAATGGGAGTAAAGTAATAGTAGGTTCAATACTTTACCTTAGTGATTTTAACGATCGATCACAAATCTTTTTGGAACCAGGCATAGTTCCAACTTTAACAAAAGATATTTACATATCGCCAGTTTCTTTTAATATCGAAAGTAATTACAATAAATTAATTCTATCCAAAAACACATCAACTATATTTCCACTTGATAAAGACATCAACTTAACTCTCGTAGGTTTCGATATGTCCAACGGGGAAACTAACTCATTAGGAGAAATATTATTTGGTGCTGTTTTGGACATATCCACCAAAGACACAACATTCACCGACACTCTTTATACCTGGTTAAATACTCGTAATTTTAGCGGTTCACCACTTTGGTTCACTATTCCAAAGACAAATTACGATATTGCATTTGGTGGATTAGCAAGCGGAATGCAACAAATGGGAAACACCAAAGCTACAATTTATTATCGTTCATCGAATGACCCAGCTGCATCCGAAACCGAATCATTCACATTCCAAATCGAAATCAAACCAATGATGTATTTGGTTTGGATTGGAGCATTTTTAATTGTATTTGGTTTTTTCCTATCAATCGTCAAACACAATGTTAACAACAAGTCCAACAATAATGAAAATATTACTCAAAAATAATATATATTTAGAATCGTTAATATCTAAAAACATAAGGTAAAATGAAACTAAAAAATTTAAAACTAGGCATACTTGTTCTTTTGGCGGTAATTTTTGTATTCGATACTGCTTGTTCACAAGACAAAAAAACAGCTGCAAAAACTACATCAGACCTATCACCTTTAGTTCTCGAAGTTAAATCAATATCTCCATCCGGAGAGAACGAACCGGTTAATTTTACTTGGATAGAAAACGGTAAAGAGAAAAAATTATCTGATTTTTTGAAAGGAAAAATAACTTTTATGAATTTCTGGGGAACTTGGTGTCCACCTTGTAGAGCCGAAATTCCTCATTTAATTGATTTATCCAAAAAGTACGAAAGTCAAGGTTTTCAAATCGTTGGGATTGCATTAGAAAGGTCCGAAGAAAACGCAATGACATTGGTTAGCGATTACGTCAAGAGAGCTAACATAAATTACCGAAACTTTCCAAGTCGAGCCTATGCCGAAGAATTTAGCAAAAAAATTTGGTGCAATTCAATATGTTCCAACTACTTTTGTCGTTGGACGAGATGGAAAAATTTTGGAAACTATTGTTGGTGGTCGTGACCACAGCACTTTCGAGAGTATCATAAACAAATACATTAATAACTAAAATCGGATAATACATATGGCAGCTGAATCAAATAATATTCCTTTAGGTTCATCAATCATCGATTTTAATTTATACAATCCCATTTTAAATAAATATCAAACTTTAAATGAATTAAAAGGCAGTAAGGGCACTTTAGTGATTTTTATGTGCAATCATTGCCCTTATGTTATTCATATAATCGAAAAATTATCACAAATTGCAGATGAATACACTAATAAAGGCATTTCATTTATTGGTATTAACCCGAACGATATCAAAAATTATCCCGAAGATAGCCCCGAAAATATGATAAAATTTGCCGAAAAATACAAGTTACATTTCCCATATTTATACGACGAGACACAACAAATTGCTCGTGAATATGACGCAGCCTGTACACCCGATTTTTATTTATACAACAACGACGATAAATTAGTATACCACGGACGCTTTGATGCTTCACGCCCTAATTCGGGAGTTCCAATAACTGGCGATGAATTACGGAAAGCAATGGACTATGTCCTCGAAAACAAAGAAATTGATTTTCCTCAATATAATAGCATCGGTTGCAGTATCAAGTGGAAATCATAAAAATATTATTGCAATTTTTTTATAAACAAAAAAGTCCAAAGTAGAATTTGGACTTTTTTTTTCTAATACACCTTATAACTTTCTTAAAATTCCTCAAGGGATATAATTTTGTTTGTTAGTGCATAAATCGCCAATGCCGAACGGCTTTTAATACCAGTTTTACGCGAAATATTCTTGCTATGACTAATGACTGTGTGTATACTTATGTTCAATTTTTCAGAAATTTCTTTGTTCGACAATCCTTTAACCATTTCCTTTAACACTTCTATTTCTCTATCGGTGAGTTGGCTAAAATCGGTTTGAGATTCATTTGGTGTAGTAGTCAAAAGTGAATTAATTTTATGAACTATTTGGTCGGTGGAATCCAATATATTTATAACCAAGTCGAATTGCTGTAAAGATTCTTCTTTGAATACAAAATAAATTATCGCAACCCATAAAAATTTTGGATAATTTTTCTTTATATTCTGAAAATTTTTTAAATTTCCATAACAACAATTAGGATTAATCAAGATTATACTTAATTCACTATTTTGGTTTATTAATTCTAATTCTTCCAAGTTTTCTAATCGAAAAACATTAAGGTGATTTGAGTATTTCAATAAAATATTCGACAAACCTTCGTAAATAATATCCGATGGTTCTATGATATAGACATTGGATTTGTATTTAATCGAACTTATTTTCATCTTCTAATTTGTGAACAAGGGGAATCAGTATCTTATCTTCAATCATCGAATGAACATATAGATCTTGTTCTAATTCCAATATACTATTTAGTAGTTTTGGTTTTAGATAATCTGCATTTTCAGTCTTGATGTGTTTTAAAAGTAAATTACATAATTCTGTAAGTTTGAATTCAATGTCGGTGTGGTGGTCTTGATATTCTTGCACAGAAAAAGAATAAGTGTTTTGGTGTGTCTTTTTCAATAAATGTGTGATGTATGGAAAAACAATTTTATCTTCGTATTCAAGGTGTTCGGCAACTTCATTGAAATATTCGTTAAAAAATTGTGATATAAGTTGTATTTCTTTGCTCTTTTCTTTGTTTTCGATTTTTCGGATAATTTCTTGAATTTCAGGATATTTTTCTCGTAAATAGTAGGTGTGGCTATTTTTGAGAAATTTCACAATTAACTCGATATCACCAATCTCAAATATTCCTATATCAATATTGTGAAAACCATTATATAAATTTGTAATAGTTGTTATTAATTCTGTTTTCACATTGTTTTTTTTGCAAAATTCTTCAATTGTATAATCCCCAACAATAGTTTCTAATCCAAAATATTCCAACATTAGTAGGATATTTGGATTTTCTATAATTAGATCATACAATTTAATATCTTGCCTTGCGAATGTTCTTTTTGTTTGATACATAAATTTCTCTTAATCATCAAACTTTTTTTGATAAAAATGGCAATAAGGTGCCTTGCCTGTTTTTTGATAATAATCTTGATGATAATCTTCGGCTTCCCAGAATTTATCGAATTTTGTAACTTCGGTTACTATGTTATATCCCTTGTTTTTTAGTATTTGGACCACCTCATTAGCAATTTGTTTTTGTTCATCGTCAACATAGAATATTGCAGAGCGATATTGATTTCCAATATCTGGACCCTGCCTATTAAGCTGGGTTGGGTCGTGAATTTCAAAGAAGTATTTTGCAAGTTTTCGGTAATCAATTTTATTTGGATCATAGATTACCTCGATAGTTTCGGCGTGACCGGTTTTGCCAGTGCAAACTTCCTGGTATGTGGGATTATTCTTGTGTCCACCAGAATAACCCGAAGTAACTTCGACAACTCCATCTAATTTTTTAAATAGATGTTCGACGCCCCAAAAGCAACCTCCAGCAAAATATGCCTTTTTCAATTTTGTATCCTCCTTTTTAGGTTTAAATACCAATGATATCGAATTAACGCAGTGGCGTGTGTTTTTTGGTGTAAACCCTTCACCATAAAATACGTGCCCAAGATGAGCTCCACAATTAGCGCAAACAATTTCGGTGCGAATTCCATCGGAATCGGGAATTTTTTTGACAGCTCCTGGTATTTCGTCGTCGAACGATGGCCATCCACAACCAGAATGGAATTTGTCCTCGGATTGGTAAAGTGCTGCTCCACATAACTTGCAATGATATGTTCCTGGTTCAAAAAAATCAGTGTATTCGCCAGTAAAAGGGCGTTCTGTTCCTTTCCGAAGAATAACGTATTCTTCTTCGGGAGTTAATTTATTCAAATGCATTTTTTCCTCCCCAGTGCAAGAGTATAATGTTAAAAATAGGAATATAAACAATAAATTCATTTGTACTAATAATATGTTTTGTTTACAAATTTTTTGCAATAGCCTCGGGTCGATCCAATTCTGTGAATAATTGAATAATCTCGTCAATGGTTTTGGAACCTTGATCACCTTGTCCGTGAATTCTTACCGAACAAGTTCGGTTATCTACTTCTTTCTGTCCGACTATTAATGCGATGGGTATTTTTGATTGTTCAGATTCGGCAATTTTTCGGCTTATTTTTTCGGAGCGTGAGTCCACTTCTACTCTAAAATTGTGGTCCTTAAGAATATTTGCTAATTCGTTGGCATAATCCATTTGTTTATCTGAAATCGGTAATATTTTTACTTGTGTTGGAGCTAACCAAAACGGGAAATTACCAGCAAAATGCTCAATTAATATCGACATAAACCGTTCCATAGAACCAAAAGGTGCTCGGTGAATAATTACTGGGCGGTGCTTTTGATTGTCTGCTCCGGTATATTCCAAACCAAAACGCTCGGGCATAACATAATCAACTTGAACTGTTCCGAGCTGCCATTTTCGGCCAATTGCATCACGAACGATGAAATCTATTTTGGGTCCATAGAATGATGCTTCCCCTTTGCCTATGATGTATTCTAATCCCATTTCGTCGGCAACTTCCTTCAATTCGGCTTCTGCTTTGTTCCAAATTTCTGGATCACCAGCGTATTTGTCGCTGTTTTCGTCTCGGAAAGATAAACGAGTTGTTACAGACATTCCAAAAGTGTTAAATACTAATTGAGTTAATTCAACAGCATTCTTTATTTCATCTTTCAGTTGTTCTTGAGTACAGTAGATATGGGCATCATCTTGGGTAAAACCACGAACACGCGTCAATCCATTGAGTTCTCCAGATTGTTCGTAACGATAAACAGTCCCAAATTCGGCTAATCTTAGTGGTAGGTCGCGATAAGAACGAGGTTTGGAGGCATAAATTTGATGATGGTGAGGACAATTCATCGGTTTTAGCAAGTATTCCTCGTCCTCGACTTTAATTGGTGCAAATTGTGAATCTGCGTAATAGGGATAATGTCCGCTTGTTTTGTATAAGTTGAGATTTCCGATGTGTGGAGTTATAACTTCGACATATCCCCTTTTAATTAATTCTTCTTTAATAAAATTCTCCAATTTTCGACGAATAAAAGCACCTTTTGGCAACCAGATTGGTAAACCAGCTCCAACATTGGGCGTAATCATAAATAACTCAAGCTCTTTACCCAGCTTACGATGATCGCGTTTTTCGGCTTCTTCTCTCATTTTCAAAAATTCGTCGAGCATTGATTTTTTTGGAAAAGTAATTCCATAGATTCGAGTAAGCATCTTTCTATCTGAATCACCTTTCCAATAGGCTCCGGCAATATTTAATAGTTTGATTGCTTTGATTACTCCAGTGTCTGGAACGTGGGTTCCTCGACATAAATCTACAAAGGTCCCTTGTTTATATAAAGTTATTTCGTCGTCTTTCAATCCCTCCAAAAGTTCAATTTTATATGGATCTCCATCTTTTTTAAAATACTCGACAGCCTCGTCCCAATCTATTTCCACTCTCTCGAATTTTTGTTCTTGTTGAGCTAATTCATACATTTTTTGTTCGATTTTTGGCAAATCTTCGTTTGTTAGTTTAACTCCATCTGGTAGATCCATATCGTAATAAAACCCATTTTCGATTGCTGGACCAACACCGAACTTTGTTCCTGGATATAATTGTTCAACAGCTTCGGCCATAAGATGGGCTGAGGAATGCCAAAATATTTCTTTTCCTTCTTCATCGTCGAATGTTACAATTCGAACACTTGCATCTTGCTTGATTGGACGAGATAAGTCGTATTTAACGCCATTAACAAATATCCCTAATGCTTCTTTTGCTAATTTTTGCGAGATTGATTGGGCTATTTCCAATCCTGTTGTTCCTTCGGGATATTCTCTTTGATTTCCATCGGGGAATGTTATTATCATTTCTTCTCTT
>Ga0124947_1009002_pt1 | contig 12428 bp, 10 predicted proteins | sample YNPNP_2000MetaT_FD_92947 | JGI IMG/M metagenome (GOLD analysis project Ga0124947, IMG submission 92947) | Anoxygenic and chlorotrophic microbial mat microbial communities from Yellowstone National Park, USA - YNP NP_2000 MetaT (Metagenome... ... | reverse complement strand
TGTGTATCGCTACACACCACCACCTGAATGGCACGAAGCTATTCGCCGTCTGGTTCGCAGCTACAACGATCCCATTGAGCGCGATTTGATCCAGCGCACAATTCGCGATCTGTCTGTATTCGCTTCGTTCCGGCGTAGCGAGCTGGAACGGTTTGAATTCGTCTGAGGTTTGTTCATTCTCTTCCTGGCCTCATCCTGCAAGGGGTGAGGCCACGTGCTCTAAGGCGTCAGCGTATCTTTCAGGCGTCTGATGGGATATCAGAGCGGCAATGAGTGCTTGCTGCCAACCTCTTTCGTTCCTCCCTCTCTGACTGATCAGGCTACGGCCCGTAAGGAAACTGCCCGCTTCCATTCACTAATTCACCCGGGGAATTACTATTCCGTGAAAGAGTAGTAAATTGTACAGTTTCAGTCAGCACATTCCCGTAAATATCGGTAATGCGCAACGTAAAGGGACCAGTCTCACCATTCGCGCACTTGCATTCGCGAATAAAGTAATTGTATGTGGTACGACTGAGCTGTACCCATTGATGTTGCGGAGTGAGATATTCGAGTTTCGCAATCGGATTGCGATGGTTACGTACCTGAAATGCCAGCCACCATGGATTACTCCCAGCTTTGAGGTGAAACTGCACCGGCCCGCTGAGCATTGGACTGATGACACGCCAGGTAATTGGTACGCGCCCCTGGGCCCTTGGGGCAATGCGATCAAATGCTTCTGGGCTGAGATCAAGATGGTTTAAGCCACATCCCGGATTATCCGGACACATATCGACAATCCGCACAATGACGCTCCCTTGGGTCCCGAAAACTTCGACATACGCTCCACAATAGTCAGCATTGCCATAATTAAGGTAACTAATTGCAGCTACCATACGATCGCCAGGGATCGGGTCAAACAGGCAACTTCCACTCCCATCAGCTTCGAGATAGTACGTAGCCTCTCCGCTTAGCAACGGATTCTGGGCCGGTCGCACGACTAATGGCAGGTGGATACGATAGGGTGGTTGGGCAGATACCGCAGGAATGAACAACGCAATCAATCCTGCCAGACAGAGGAGGAGCAGATTGAATCGTCGGCGAGAGACCAACTGTACGCTCCTGATTGACCATCGCATACGTATCTCCTTTGAGTCAGCGTACCGTTTCCTACTCCTCCGCTTTCACCAACGCTTCCAATCGATCAATGTACGAGGCCATTATGGCAAAGGTACGTTCAATCGGTTCAGGAGAAGCTAGATCAACCCCGGCCCGGCGTAGAACCTCTAAGGGGAAGCGCGATCCGCCCGCCTTCAAAAATTCGTTAATGTAGCGCTCAGCTGCTCCGGCCTCGCCGGCAAGAATGGGGGCTGCCAGGGCATGAGCGCCGGCGATACCGGTTGCGTACTGGTATACGTAGAAATTGGCGTATAAATGGGTTGAGAATTGAGCCCACGTATTGCCAACCCGCCCCCGATCAACAACGACCTCTGATCCGTATCCCTCGGCAAAGAGATCGGCCATCAGTTCGTTGAAAATCGTCGCCGTTAACGGCTGACCACGTTCGGCGCGCTGATGAATGATCAGCTCAAAGCGTGCCAGTGTCGGCATAACGAAGAAGTAGCGATGGAAGTTCGCCATCGCCTCCTCGATAATGGCGATCTGCGCGTTGCGGTCGGAGAGCGTCTTGAATAGATAGTCTCGCACCAGCGCCTGATTGAAGTTCGAGGCGACTTCGGCCAGAAAGAGTCCATAGTTCGTATAGATGACGGGCTGGGTACGGCGCGTGTAGTACGAATGCATCGAATGACCCAATTCGTGGGCGAGGGTACTCAGGCTAAAGATGTCATCGTTGTATGACATCATAATAAATGGATGCGTACCAGGCGCACCGGTTGAGAAAGCACCGGCACGTTTGCCACGGTTCGGATAGACATCAACCCAGCGCTGTTCCTGTAGACCACGCCGCATGATCTGCACGTATTCAGCGCCAAGAGGTGCCATCCCTTCGCAAATCCACTCAATTGCCTGCTCGTAGGGTACGACCAGAGGTGTAGCCAGCGGTGCTTTAGTATCGTAGACGTGTAACTCGTCAATGCCAAGCGCGGCCCGACGCACGCGCCAGTAGCGATGCCAGACCGGTAAATGGCGTTCAAAGGTAGCGATCAAATTGTGAAAAACTTCCAACGGAATAAAGTTCGGCTTTAACGCTGCTTCCAATGCCGAAGCGTACCGTCGTGCACGGGCGATAAACACGTTCTGTTTGACCCCGGCGGCCAGACATTGGGCCATCGTATTCTCAACGGCAATATGAGCATCGGCATAGCCTTCCCAGGCATTCTTACGGAGGGTTCGGTCGGGATGCGTAATCAGCGCATTAATCGTTCCCTGCGTAATTTCATGGGCTACGCCCTGGCTATCACGGGCGGGCGGGAAATGCAATTCTGCATTGGCCAGCACTCCATGGATCGCACTGGCTGCTGCAAATGGATCACGTACCTGCCCTAATAGCTCTTCAATCTCAGCCGAACGAATATGTGCTGCACGGGCGATCAGCCGCTCGAAATAATGGGTATAGGTTGCCAGGTGTTCATCACGCTCGGCCCACGCCAGCAGTTGTTCACCACCTATTGCCAGCAGCTCCGGTTCGCCAAATGCCAACGCTGCGCTAGCACGGGCCTGCAACCCAATGGCACGATCACGCATCGCACTTGCTTCGCGGTCGTTGGTATCGACGGCATAGAACATTGTGGCAAACACTGTGATCTGACCAACATTGCGGAGAATGGCTTCACTCAACCCCAGGAACTCGTTGATCACGTGCGGACCTTCTCGCAACCGACCGCGAAACTGAGCGGCGGTTGCAATCATTGCATCGGTTTCATCTATTGCTGCCTCCCACGCTGCCTGTGAGGGAAAGATACTGTATGGATCCCATTTGTAGCGATCAGGAATTGCGCTGCGTTCCGTAATTTTCTGCATAGGAATGTTCTCCTCTGTACGATGACGGTTCGCAGGTATTATACTCGTTTGTGCTACATTTCAGTGGATTTGTTCCTCGTTTCCGCTTGCGCAACCGTTCGCGACTCAACCTGACCCTGAGCACCGATCTGAAACGGACTGAGTGGCTGCAAACTGCAACTGGCGCAGAGTCTGGTTACTGCCGGTAATGCGGTGGGAGCAACGAGCAGTACAAGCCGATCATGGGGGGCAAAGACAGTGTTTCCGTTGGGAATGATGTAGCCTTCGTCACGTTGAATCTGAACAACGAGCAGACCGCACGGAAGATCGGCGTCGATCAGCGATTTACCGACCAGTTCTGAGTCGGGAGGGATGTATGCTTCAAGGATTTGGCTAGCACCACTTACTTCGGGAACGAAGAGATGACTGTCAACGCTTTCGGCTTGTGTGGTCATCACACCGAGACGACGAGCCACCCAGCGGATCGAAATCCCTTGAAGGAGCACCGATATGAGCACGATGAAAAAGACGAGATTGAAGAGGAGTGGTGCATCGGGTACCCCGGCCAGGAGAGGAAAGGTTGCCAGCACAATGGGTACCGCACCGCGCAATCCGGCCCAGGCGATCACAAGGAGTTGGGAAAGCGAGCGCCGCCACCAGCCTATCGCGATGATCACCGAGATCGGTCGAGCGACAAAGACGAGCCAGAGCGCCATAGCCAGGCCTTGCCCGGCAATCGCCGGTAGTTGTGATGGAAAGACGAGCAGACCTAGAACCAGGAACATGGCAATCTGGCAGAGCCATGCAATTCCGTCATGAAAACGCAGAATAGAACGTTTGTGAACAATGTTCGCATTGCCCAGCATGATCCCGGCCAGATAAACTGCCAGGAAGCCGTTACCGCCAATAATGGCTGTAAAGCCGTAAGTAAGAAGCGTTAGCGCCATCGTCAGCACAACGTACAGCCCTTCTTGTTGTAAGCGAATGCGGTTGATAATCCAGATCATGATTCGACCGCATGCGTATCCGCCGGCTGTACCTAACACCATCTGAATAATGAACAGAGGGATGAGTGTTAGCAGTGATGATTCAGGGTTCATCAGCAGTTGGGTCAGGCCGATGGTGAGAAACACCGCGATAGGGTCATTACTCCCCGACTCGAGTTCGATCAACGGTTCGAGTCGGTGTTTGAGATGAATACCGCGTGAACGCATGACGTTAAAAACCGCAGCCGCATCGGTAGAGGAGATAATCGCTCCTAAGAGCAGAGCAAGCGGCCAGTCGAAGCCAAGAATAAAGTGCGCACCAATCGCAGCGATGAGCGTACTGACCAATACCCCAACGTTGGCAAGAATTAATCCTTCAGTGAGGACCGGTTTGATGATCTTCCAGTCCGTATCTAATCCTCCTGAAAAAAGGATATAGACAAGTGCCACCACACCAATAAGCTGAGCCAGTGCGGCATCGGTAAAAACGATGCCGCCCGGTCCATCTGAACCGGCCAGCATCCCAACAGCCATAAACAAGATGAGGGCTGGGACACCAAACCGGTTTGATGCTCGTGTTGCGGCGACGCTGATCGCCAGGAGGAGGCCGGTTATAAGCAATAATGGTTCGCTCGCCATAGGCATTCTCTATGCAGGTAAGAGTAGCATAACATAGTCGGGGGAACGTCGGAGAAGTGGCGGTGAGTTTATAGTCGTTTGGAGTGGAAGTGCGGGGCAACGGTTTCCTGCTTTCACTCCACAGTTGTCTCGGACCTGATCGATTGCACTCGACAAAGGAACAACATGACGCTTCGTGCCGGTTATGCCAGTCACCGTAGCGGTGGGGGCGAGCGTAAAACCCGCCCCAGATGGCGTATTTGACGAGGAAAGGGAAGGAAGTTACCTTGTGTGGTGAACAAACATGGAATAGCGCAACGTTACCAACCCAGCACCAGCGCAAAGATCAGTGGTGCCACGATAGTTGCATCTGATTCGATGACAAATTTAGGCGTATCCACTGCCAGTTTCCCCCAGGTAATCTTCTCATTTGGTACAGCACCTGAATATGAACCGTAGCTCGTGGTTGAATCACTGATCTGGCAGAAATACCCCCAGACTGGAACACCGTCGCGTCCTAAATCTTGATGTAACATTGGCACTACACAAATCGGAAAATCACCAGCAATACCGCCCCCAATCTGGAAAAAGCCAATTGAGGCTTCTGCCGAAGTGCGGGTGTACCAGTCGGCCAGATCGATCATATACTCGATACCGGTACGTACTGTGTGGACATTCTTGATTTCGCCGGTAATACAATGAGCAGCATACATATTCCCGGTTGTCGAGTCTTCCCATCCCGGAACGTAAATTGGTAGGTTCCGCTCCATTGCGGCATACACCCATGAGTCGCGTGGATCAATCTGGTAATACTGTTCGAGTTTACCGGTGCGCAAGATGCGATAGATAAACTCGTGCGGGAAGAAGCGTTCACCGGTTCGATCGGCCTGCGTCCACTCATCGAACAGGGCTTTTTCGAGGCGCCGCAACGCTTCTTCTTCAGGAATGCAGGTATCGGTCACTCGATTCATATGGCGTTCCAGCAGCTCTTGTTCTTGCTGCGGACTCAGGTCGCGATAATGGGGCACTCGCTCGTAGAAGTCGTGGGCGATCAGATTGAAAATATCCTCTTCCAGATTGGCGCCGGTGCAGGAAATCGCATGTACTTTGTTCTGCCGGATCATCTCGGCCAGGGAAAGGCCGAGTTCGGCAGTGCTCATTGCACCGGCCAGGGTAATCATCATCTTTCCACCCTGATCGAGATGACGGCGATACGCCTCGGCGGCGTCAACTAATGCAGCCGCATTGAAATGCCGAAAATGATGACGAATGAACTGGCTAACCGATCCGTTGGTCATTGCTGTATGTCCTTTCTGCTCATTTGTCCTGTTGCATCTTATGAGGCACTGTATGCTCACGCCTGCTGATTATAGCACCTTCACCCCTTCCTCCCGTTACTTGTGAGGTTTTCCACTTGAAACCAAGGGATAATTTACCAAAACTTTACAAAAAACTTAACCTGTGCTGAAAAAGGATTGCTACAATCAGTTCACCGCGATATGAGATGCATAACCGGCATGTTGTATGCCAACCAGTGCACTGTTGTTGCCAACCATGGAATGTGGCACCTCTCACCAGGTTTGTGAGTAGTACTGGTATGGTCAGGAATGGTCGGAGTGCATCGTCTGGAAGCAGCAGTGTAGCACGTTAAAGGAGGTCCTATGTCGGATCTAACGAAGCTCCCGGTGGCGGAGCGCAACCGTCGGTACTGGCAAGAGAATCTGCGCCTGATCACCATTCTGTTGGTGATCTGGTTTGCCGTTTCGTATGTGCCAGTCCTGTTCGTCGAAGCATTGAATAACATCGTCATTGCCGGTTTTCCGCTCGGCTACTACATGGGCAGTCAGGGATCGCTCATTGTCTTCGTCGTCGAAATTTTCTACTACGCTTACGCAATGAACAAGTTGGATGCCAAGTACGGTTTGAGTGATCGTGACCGCTAATAAAGTCTTTTCATCTTCAAAGGAGGAGAACTGATGTCTGCTTCAGCTCAGAGCCAGAGCGTTTTTCGTAACCGGATGGCGCGCTACTATGGATACTTCACCATTGGTTTCATCGGCATGAGTTTGTTGATGCTGTTACTGGAAATATTTGCCGGTTTACCGACCCAGATCATCAGTTGGGTCTTCCTGTTGCTGACAATGGCCCTGTATGCGACAATTGGTATTCTCTCGCGTACCAAGCTGCTTGATGAATACTACGTTGCTGGGCGCAATGTGCCGGCTGTCTTCAACGGTATGGCTACCGGTGCCGACTGGATGAGCGCGGCGTCATTTATTTCGATGGCCGGTACCCTCTGGCTGCTTGGGTACGATGGTCTAGCTTACATTATGGGCTGGACGGGCGGCTACGTGCTGCTGGCGTTGCTCTTCGCGCCGTATCTGCGCAAGTTCGGTCAGTATACGATACCTGACTTCGTTGGCGCCCGCTTCGGTGGTAACACGGCGCGGGTTGTAGCGGCCATCTGCGCGATCATTGTCTCACTGACCTACGTCACGGCACAGGTGGTTGGTGTTGGTCTCATCATGCAGCGCTTTGTGGGTGTTGACTATGCGATTGGTATTGTGCTGGGTCTGTCAGGTGTGCTGGTCTGCTCGTTCCTGGGTGGAATGAAGGCCGTAACCTGGACGCAGGTGGCGCAATATATCATTTTGATCATTGCATACCTGATTCCGGTAACGGCTCTGTCAATTCAGCTTACTGGTTTCCCAATTCCACAGTTGAGCTATGGTCAGGCCCTTCAACGTATCCAGGAACTGGAAGTGCAGCAGGGTTTGTCGAAGCAGACCGAGTCACCCGTTGTGAAAGGTAAGTTCATCACTAGTGGTTACATTCCACCTTTCAACGAAGGTTTGAGCAACGTTGCAGCGGTAGATGCAGTTAAGCAGCTCAACACACAGTTTGGGCTGAATCTGACCCCACCGGCTGCACAAACAATTCCAGACGCCAAGAAGCCGGAGTTGGGTGACTGGCGTGGAACACCCTGGAACTTTCTGGCACTGATGGCCTGTCTCATGCTGGGGACTGCCGGTCTGCCACATATCCTCATTCGTTTCTACACTGTGCCGAGCGTGCGTGAAAGCCGGATGAGTGTCGGTTGGTCGCTCTTCTTCATCTTCCTCTTGTACTTTACTGCACCCGCCTACGCTGCTTTCTCGCGCTGGCAAATTCTGGAAAATGTGGTCGGTAAGCAGATCAGTGAGTTGCCCAGCTGGACGAAAACGTGGGCCAGCAACGGTCTGATCGTGATTCGTGACCTGAAGGTTCTCGATGGAGTTGAGATCGGCAAAGAACCGGGCTGGGTGAAGAACTTAATCAATGCCAAATCACTGGTCGTTGAGGATGCGAACGGCAATGGCAAAATCGATCTTGGAGCCTGGGAGGACATCGGTGACGGCAAGGGCCGCGCTGGTGAGATTTCCGGTACGGTGGTAACGAAAGCACGGGTTGATGGTATCTTGCAGCTTAACGAGTTGGGCCGCGCTGCGGCTGATGGTATTGACGGCGACCTGGTCGTGCTTTCGACTCCGGATATTGCTGGCCTCCCCTTCACCGTTGGGGCTATGATCGCAGCAGGTGGCCTGGCAGCAGCACTCAGCACGGCTGACGGTCTGCTCGTGGTGATTGCATCGGCGATTGCCCACGACATCTACTTCCGCACGATTAACCCCAAGGCCAGCCTCAACACTCGTATCGTGCTGGGTAAGTCGATGATTGTGGTAGCTGCTGTTATTGCTGCACTCCTGGCAATGCCACGCCTCGCCCTAATCGCCCAAATGGTGGCCTGGGCCTTCTCGATGGCTGCCGCAACCTTCTTCCCGGTGGTCTTGCTCGGTATCTTCTGGAAGCGCGCTAATGGCCCAGGCGCGATTGCCGGTATGATTGGCGGTCTGGCTGTTACCCTCTTCTACATGGCGAATAATTACATCAATCCGGCGTTTAACGTTCTCGGTATTTCACATCTTGGCTCCGGTATCTTCGGTCTGCCGGTTGCTGTTATCTTGATTGTGGTTGTCAGCTTGCTCACGAAAGAACCCTCAAAAGAGATTCAGGACCTGGTAGACAATCTGCGCAACCCGATCACCGATGACGAGGGGATGTCCAAGATGCTTGATAAGATGGCGCCGGCGAAGTAAACCAGTTATCTGAACAGTTGGTAGCGTGGGAAACTATTCCCACGCTATTTTTCTTTCCCTCACCGATTCGGATGTGCTATACTGCTGGTGTATGAAGCAGCGCAGTGGTTTTTCAATCGGCATCATAACGTATTGGCTTGCTGTCGTTTTACTGTTCACCATCCTGGTAGCCTGTAGTCCGCTCCAGGTGGTTGATCCGTCACCATCTGCGGTTCCTGCTGAGACGCCAGTACCGGTGTTGCCATCACCGACAGGTCGGGCAACACCCACATTACCCCCTACACCGACGATCATACCCTCGTCTCCGACCCCAGTTATCCCAACAGCTACCGCCCCTGCTCAGACGGCACAGACTCTGCGCCGTGAACCGCCTCTCGGCACCTTCTTCTTCTACTGGTATAACTGTCCACAGCAAGAATGTGATGCGAGGCAACTACTTGCCGTCCCACCGGGATGGCTGACACCACTTCCCGGCGATCCTGATCCACGTGATGGCTTCAGTTACTCTTCGTATAACTACGACTGGTACGAGCAAGAGCTGCGGACAATGGCAGCAACCGGTATTGATATGGTCTTTCCGGTGAGCTGGGGCGATCATCCGCATCCGTGGTTTCGCAATGATCGGCTTGATCTCCTGGTGCAGGCCAACGGTGTGCTTGAACAACCTCTGGCAATCGGGATGTTTCTCGATACCACCGCCCAACAGGGAATGTATCAAGAGTTCCTTGGCCAAGGGTACCGTTTTGGGCCTGATGTTCCACGTCTCCCCTTGCGTGATCCGCGGAGCGGTTATTTCTTCTACAACCTGCACATTCGCGATTTCTTCAACCGGGTACCACGCGAGATGTGGGCCACTATCAATGGACGACCCATCATTATTACTTACACTGCTCTGTGCTGTGATAATCTGGAGTTGAGTGGTACCTTGTGGCGAGCGGTGAAGGAGGCGTTTCGGGCTGATTTTGGCGTTGAACCCTGGCTGATTCTGGAAGAGACCTGGCTGAATCCCCAGGCATTAGCACCGCCATCTGGTTTACCGGATAGTGCACAAGCAGCCGATGGTGTCTATCGTTGGGGGACGGCTCTGCTGGGGCCGTACACTGGTGAGTTGCGTGGGTTCAAGGTAAGCAGTGTTGGCCCTGGTTTCGACAATTCACGCATTCCGGGAGTACGCGAGCCGCGCATTCAACCACGCGATGAGCCACCAGGCGGTGGGTCGGTGGAACCCGGAGCATTCCTGCGTACCAGCCTGGCGGCTATTCCCCGCGATACCGATCTGGTGTTGATCGAGACGTGGAATGAGTGGCCAGAAAATACCGCTGTTGCGCTGGCAGCCTATACCGACCGTGAGGGTCGTTCCCTTCCCCCCGATTTCTACCTTCAGATCATCCGTGAATGGCGTGCGCACTTTACCCCGTTGCCGTAATGGATAAAGACAGAAAACATTGCGGGTAACGTTTCCCTCTCACGCCGGTCAAACACTGGTACAATACCATTATGAAACAGGTGTTTGCCTTGTGCACCTAGAAAGATTGTTCTATGAGTTGGACGTTTCTGACCAATCACGCTTATGTTCTGCTGTGTATTACCCGTAATCCGCGGGCCACGGCTCAAGAAATTGCACAGATGGTCGGCATTACCGAACGTGCTGTGCAACGAATTCTTCACGACCTGCACGAGGAAGGGTACATCTCGCACGTGCGTGAGGGTCGGCATAACTACTATACGATCTACGGAGATCGTTCGCTACGACATCCAACGTTGCAAGGAATTACGCTACGCGAGTTGTTGGCAGTGCTTGCCAATGGTGCTGTTGTTGCCGGGGAATGAGGTAGGAAGTGGGGATTATCGTTTCGAGAGTGTTTGAACGTACTCTGCTCGATATTGAGGGAGAGACGCAAGATTGAGCGCAAGCGGATGCGCATATCTTCATTCCGCGCACGCTGCGGTTATACGAACAGCCTGACTCAACCTCTGACACTAAGCCTGCTAGGTTCTGGTAGCTGCACGAGCGAACATACTGGGGAAACTGGCGGGGCTGGCGCGACTCGAACGCGCAACCATCGACTTAGAAGGTCGGTGCTCTATCCATTGAGCTACAGCCCCGCACGCCCATACTATACTGCAAAATCATCGATTCTGGCAAGAGATCTCTGGTAGAGACTGTCTCCTCTGCTCCCACCGGGGGCAAGGAAAGGAGAGGCATGCCCTCCTCACCTTCCCCCAGTCTCCTCCCGAAGCAGGGGAGGATGGTGACCTACGGGTACGGACAGGTATGTTCGGTAACGACGCGGCATGGGGCGGTTGGGAATCGCGCCACTTCTCACACCTCGCACCACCTCTATCGGCTATTGAAAAGCTCTGTGCATCCGAAGACTCAGTTCGCCGCAATCTGCTCGAAGCTAAGCTGGTAATTACGGCTCGTTACATCACCTAAACGTGCTGGCCAACGTCCGGTAATTGCCTGCGTAATTTTGCCAGCGTGTTCGTGACAGTTCTCGATAAAGAGGGTATAACGTTGCTGAATACCGGCAGCAACCGTACCAGCTAGATATAAGCCAGGAACATTGGTTTCCATCGTTGCCGGATTATAAACCGGCACCCGATTCGGCCCTTGCAAGATGACGCCTGCCTGTTCAAGCAAACGTTGATCGCCACGAAAGCCGGTCGCCAGCAGCACAAAATCGGTTGGATAGTAGAACTGTTCAGCCGTCGGTTGACCATCGTCATCGGTATGCGCCAGCAGTACACCGCCCGTATCAATTGCTATCGGGCTTGTCTGCGCTAAAAATCGAATTGTTCCAGCTTCAACCTGAGCCATAAAGTCTGGCAGCAACCAGTGTTTCACCCGATTGGGATCAAGTTGTGCACGTCGATACGCCAGTGTTACCTGTACACCCGCTCGCCAGCAACGTAGTGCTGCCTCAACCGCCGAATTCTTCCCGCCGATAATCAACAACCGACGGCGAAAATACTCGTGCGGATCATGGAAATAGTGGCTTACGTGTGGTAGATCTTCACCGGGAATACCGAGCCGATTCGGATAGTGCATATCACCGATTGCCAGTACGACTTTTCGAGCCTGATAGCGCCGTTCACCACTGATTGGTCGAGTAATCAGCGTGAAGCCATCCTGATCACGTACCAATTCAGTAACCGGCTCGTAGGTGTGGACATGGAGATCGAACAACTCAACCACCGAACGCAAGTATGCCAGATACTCTTCACCGGTGATGCGCTGCTGATGGTTATTCTGAATTGGTACACCGGCAATCGCTAAGCGTTCGGTGGTGCTGAAAAAGTTCGTATTCCGCGGCCACCAGGTCATAGTATAGCCGATCTGATGAGCATCAAACTGAATATAGTCAACACCAGCCTGTTTAAGACAGACTGCCAGTTCAATCCCGATTGGCCCGGCGCCGATAATTGCTACTTCATGTGACGCCGTTAGCGGTAATTCCTCATATCCTGTCATCTGTTGCCTCCATTTTATAACTGTACTCGTGCCACATGTATCATACCCGTAATTGAGCGTGAGAAGCGAGAAGAGCAATGAAGAAAAGGGAGAGCGGAGGAGTGTATTTCAAATGAGGCGTTTTTAGCGTTCTCAACTTCGATGTATCGTCGGTGACCGAGTTGATCACCCGCGATTATCTGGGGGAAATGCCCCCGCATCGCCTTCCTCCTGGCATCCCACCGTTGGAGAAGGCGTCCCCCTCTCCATCACCCCATCCTGATTTCCCTTCCG
>Ga0124947_1125489_pt1 | contig 12721 bp, 18 predicted proteins | sample YNPNP_2000MetaT_FD_92947 | JGI IMG/M metagenome (GOLD analysis project Ga0124947, IMG submission 92947) | Anoxygenic and chlorotrophic microbial mat microbial communities from Yellowstone National Park, USA - YNP NP_2000 MetaT (Metagenome... ... | reverse complement strand
TTTAAATCTTTCTTGCTCAATTGATAGAACAATTTAGGTGTATGATGGAACTAAGTTTGTAAATAAAACTATCTTGAAAATCTCAGGCTTGACATAAGATTTACCACCAGGAATATAAAAAATAAAACTTCGTAATATTTATAACCCTTATACAGATTAGCTAACTGGAAATTTTATCTTTGAAAGTCTTTAGGCGGGGGTAAACACTATTATAGAGTAATATAGTATTGGAGGAATTAAGATTTCTCCTGGGCAAATTAATAATCCTTCAATAGTAGGATCACCATTGAATATGAACTTAAGAATAGATTATACAATTACATTTTCACCAATGAATATGATTCCAAGCAATGGTATGATTGAAGTATGGTTTCCAAAACAATATTAAACATTAGATCCAACTTGCAGAGTAATTAGAGGATTATAAGCCAAAACCGGAAGTTCAATTTCATGTGTTTCAGTTTATTCCTAAGAACAAATAAGTGATTCAGAATAAGCATATCTTTGGAAAATTTAGATATATAACTTTTAAGAATTTACTCCATAGGAAATAGAAGTGAAAGTATTTGCTACCAACCCAGGAAATCCATATCTTACAGATCATTTTCAAATCAAAACATATATAGATACCTTAAGAACAGCTAAAATTGATGAAAACAAATAAGCTGGATAAAAACAAATGGCTTCAATCGATAAACCTTATTATACTTAAATAGATTTATATAGAGCCATAACGAATATTTCATTAGGAAATTATGGTCCGATTGATTTTAGATTATATCCTAAGCCAGATTTTACCTTACCTGCAAATGCTGCCGGATAATATGGCGAAATTGTCTTATAATTACCAATATGGTGGACAAACTATAATATGTATATTGCTTAATGGGGTGGAGACGCACCACTTTGTAAATTTGGTGATGTAGCATCGTCCTCTTGTAGTTTTCATAGTCCATAATTTTTGATGTATCGAATTCGAACGCCAACAACAGGAGATCCAACAAGATATTCAGTTCGACCTGGATTAAATATGTCTAATGGTGATTTAGTAGGATTAGGAGAATGTGATCTGCCTATATCTATTGAAAATGTTCGAATAACTCCAATACCGGGAAGATTTCCTTTTCGTGTTTTAACTTTCATAAATTCTTCTGCCACAAGTTTTGCTACCCCATCAGAATAAGATTTATTTATTATGGATATACCAGTATTATCATTTAATAATCCTTGGATATTAACAACATCGAAAGAAGATCTTGATTCTGATAATGTAATCAGTGCAGGTTTTTAAATTACTTTATAACTTCCTTGGGAAGGAGTGATAAACTTTAATTTTACTACTTAAGATAATACCTATGAAAATTCAGCAGGATGGCCATATGATTTAGGCTTTGGAATAACATATCCATAATTTAAAACGATTCCATGTAGAGTATTACTAAATGGAGATGTAATTGGAGTAAATTTAGAATTATGGTAAGGTCCTTAAAATAAATTGCATCCAAACGTAAAATGCTATGTATTTGCTGGAGATGCTAATCATAATGCTATTATATAAGTTAGAGGATTTGGTCAAAATATTGGCTCTGGAAGTACTTTTTAAGTAGATATTCCAAATGTAAAGCTTCCATAAACAAGAAATATGTATGCATATATAGAGATGAGCACAGCATATACTACTGTGATTGATAATCCTTATACATTAAACTATTATAAAGGTTAGGTTGCATTTATTACAGGTCCAACAAATGTTGATACAACTACTCCTGTTAATTCTGTTACAATTTCTTCGAATCTTGAAATATGCTAATAAGCTACATATAATTTTCAATTTGTTTTAAAACAAGATTTGTACATAGGAGATTATGTTTTAATAAAAATTCCATCTCAAGATTTCTTTTTCAGAAGAGAAGGTGCAACTTCTAGTTGGGGAACAGTCACAATTATTGATAATTATGATCCATTACCTGCCGAAATATATTATCTGATAAAATTAACATCATCAAAATTAGCAGGGACAAGAACAATTGACCTAAACAATATTAGAAATCCAGGAAAAGATTAAACATTGCCTACAAGTTTAGCAGGAAAGCCAACTAAAATTATTATTTGGTCTAAACAAAGAAAAATATAATCATTTACTTTTAATCCTACTTCACCAAATTGGAATAGTGGTGGTATTTATGGAACAAGTCTAATTGTATAACCTACTTCAAATCCCGACAGATCCACAGCAATGGATTTCGATTCATGGATAATTCATAAAATTTCTTTTTCAAATTGTCATATTATCCCTTAAGGCGGAGCTATTAGTATTGAAGTTCCTTCTACTGAATATGCATAAATTGATCCAACTTGTACAATTTGGAGTGGAATTGTTGGAATTCCATACAAACTTTCCTCACTTCTTTCTTGCACTTATAATGCTGCTAAAAAATAATTTGAAATTACTAACTTTTACGAGATTAGATAGCTAACTGCAATGTCTGTAATATTTAAAGTAAAATCTAAAACCACACCAACGGGATCAGGAACATATAATATAAAATCATATTTAAGTACAGCAGATTTAGCTTCCGGAACATATAATGATTATTCTCCAAATATTCCTTTAATTTCTATTCCAGGTCCAAAACGCTATCCAACAAAATTAGAATTAATGCCTTTATTGAAAGAAAGAGTATATGCTCGAGTTGGCGATAGAGGAGCATTTTATATGTATATAAATACAAATTTTGATTACCCAAATTATACAACTGATTCAACAAGCTACTTAAGAATTTTATTTCCATAAGAAATTATACAAAATCTTAATAGTTATCAAGCAATATTAGATTGTCGTATTGATGGACATTTAAGCGGAAAAGCATATATGCAATCAGAAACAATATCTGGAAAAAATTTTTGGGTAATATATATGTATATGCCTGTTGTAGGCAATGGAATAACTAATGGAATTGATGCATTAATTGGGATAGATACGAGAAATGCTGATTATTCTGCAACTGGAAAAGATGGATTACTATGGATTAAACCTGGTTTGTATATATTTACAGTAGAAGCATATAGAGGGGGAAATCTCAAAGAATATTCATCTAAAATGATGGAAGTTTTGCCAACCGGTTTTAATAACTATTGGGTTTGGTCAGCTTCAAAAATGAGACACTCAGATAATGCAGCAGAAATAGCAGCTGATTCTTAAAAAAATTGTGGAGCAGATTTCTTTGCAGCAGGAGGAACTTAATGTGGATTAACTTTGATTCGAATTTTTGGGTAAATTCCAGCTGGTTAATATATTGAAGCATATGATGATGGCTCTAAACTTATAGTATCATTTTGGAGAACTAATTTGCCTACATTTACTCAAGGATTTGCATAAGATTTAGGAACTGGAAAAAATCATAGAGATGAAATTCCTTGTCGAGTTATCAATATTCCAGTTAAAGACAGAATAATTTGCAAACTGAAAATAGGAATATATCCAAATCCAACAAAAGTTGAAATTTTAGGTTTTGATGTAATTAATACAGGAGGAGGAGCATTAAATTTTGAAATTCATTTTCCAAAAATATTTAATCCAAATGCATCATTTGAATTAGTAACTGTTAGTACAATTTTCTAAAGAACAATTGGTTCTGAAATATTACCTGCTCTGGAAGGAAGATATTCATTTGTTAATGTGACATATGAGCTTCCAACCCCAGATATTAATTCAATATATAGGCAAACTTTATCTGCTTCTTATGCTCCAACATTTTCTGTAAGTACAATTGATACTGATGCTTCTCTAAATATTAAATGGAGAAGTAATACATTTAGACTGTATGGAGGAGATTTAATTATATTCGAATTCCCAAAATATTGGTAAATTGATCCAACAGGTACACCACCATATTGTACATTTCCAAATGCAAATAACAAATGTGAATCTTATTAAAATTTGGCGTATTGGCTAGCAGTATATGTAAATAATGGTGCATCGATTGCACCAGGAACAGATATTTCAGGGGCAATAAAAATGAAAACTCCACCATTCAAATATGTTAATCCAACAAGTGTTCCACCGATTAGAGCATATGTATATTGGCGATCTCATTTAGTTGACATTTATGAATATCCATAATTCACCTAAGTTTTGACTGAAGCTACTATAAGTATTGTGCTAAGTCCGGTTCCAACTACGTCTTCTATATATGGAGAAATTGGTGTGTATTCAGTAGAAGCTGTAATGCCTAAGCCAGTTCCAGTCGGAGGTGCAATTGTAATTGAAGTTCCTTATGATACTTTAGATGCTAATTGTACAAATGATGTTATAGGAGGATCAGAATTAAATGATGCAGGGTTTAGATGTTATCGAGATGCAGTTAATCTTAAAAAATATATAGTCACAATGGATTCATGTTTACCTTCAGATTGTTCAATAGCTCAAGGGAAAAAAATGCGTGTCAACATTCGATTGCAAAATCCATCATCTGGTTCAGCAGGGAATTTTAATATTAAAGTTTATTATGAAGATGAACCTACATATAATATGTTGATTGCATAAAGATTAGGAATTCCAGGCTAAGCTCTTATTTCACCACCCCCTCCAATTTAATATTGGGATACTCAATATAGAACTCGTTCTTTTATCCATACATCATAAATTGGTCCAATTATTTTTGATGTATAAATGAGCAATAATATTCCGGCTGGAACACCAAGCGCCGAATATTTAGAAGTAAAAATCCCTAATTCATTTTCATTATCGCCTTAAGGGTAAATTATTGCCTATTGGAGTTGGCAGGATCTTCCTGCATATAAAACTGAATTTATATAAGGGAATCCACATACCGTTAAAATTTATGGACATAAATCATAGCCAATATTATCATCCTAAAAATATACAGTCGTATTGACTACTTTAAATGCATATAATGGCTAATAAGGATTTGTATATCCATCAACTTAAGGCGAATATACATTAACTATTTCTTCTTATCTTCCTACATTAACTGATACATAGAATATAAAGATTTTTGTTCCATACACTGATTTTACATAATATGCATCAACAGCATTAATTGTTAATGCAAAATAAAAAAATCTATTTAGAGTTTCTTTCAAATTACCAAGTGGAATATCTAGTGGAATTATAAAATTCTATGTTCCAACTAAAACCTATGATTAAGTTGATCTTTTTGCAAATGATTTGGGAACTGGAATAGCAAATGGAGGGAATATTAATTGTTAAGGATTTACTATTACTGGAATCTCATGTAAACTTTATCATGGAGATAGAGCTTTATCAATTCCAGCTAGAATTGAAATAACAGGTTGGAGTAATCTTGTTGCTGGTACACTTTATGAATTTATTGTAGATTAAATAGTCAATCCTGATGGAGGAGATAATAAACATGTTATCACCAGACTTGAAATTTATGATAATACTCCTACTCTAAGATATTCAGGAATGTTTTATGATTTCACAATATAAAATATAAATCCTTCATATGATACTTTGGCTGCACCTGTTCCATCCAATCTTGAGCCAGGAGCAACAGGAATCAATTTTGCTTTAACTATCAAATCTCCAAAAAATCTTGAAAGATATGAGTATAATAATTAATTCATATTTGAATTTCCAAGACCATTTTTTTGAAACAATACCATCGACAACAACTTGCTTACTTGCAACTTGTTATTTAGCATATGGATTCAATTGGGTAGTTTATAAACCAACAACAACAACTCATAATGCCGGAACTACTTATTCATTTTCAATTAACGTTACAAATCAAGCTAAATATGATAATGCAACTGGCATTAAATTAAAAGGTTATGCAATAACAAGAAGAATATTAAGAACAATATATACATATGGAGGGTATAATCTAAACATTGCATTAGGAGCTTCTCTGACTTTTACAGTTAATACTTATTATATTGACGCAACAAGAATACCTACTAGTACATGGGTTTAATATTTATTTACAATTGTAATTCCAACTGGCGCAACAGCAACTCAAGTTCCAGCAAATGGAGATATTGATATTATATTTGCAACATCAGGCTTTACATTAGATACTTATTGTGATAATGAAAAGAGCAGTGAATTAACTTCATATACTGCAGGATCATTTAATTGTGTCGGATCAGGTAATATTTTTTCGATTACAGGCTTTAATACAATCGATTTAGGTAAAACTATTAGAATAATAGGATGGGCAAAAACTCCTTCAACTAGTGTTGCATATCCTACTTGGAATTTGAAAATATATGCTGATGCTGCAAAAACATAATAAATTTATTAAGCTACAGCAAATGCTTCGACAGCTCCTGTTCCAGTCTAAAGTTATACAAGCTTTAAATAATTACATATGGCTCATATTATTTAAAAAACTCCATATATTGTAAGAAATAAGCCAGGATATCAATTAGGAAATTTCAAATTTTACTTTACATTTGGAAGTTCTAATACTCCTGCCAATACAAAATAGATATTAATCAAATTTCCAATAGAATCAGGTGTAATTTTACCAAATAGTGATGCATATTTATTATGCTATTTTGGTACATATTAAGCCAAATATTGTGTTAGTGCAAATTCTCCTGGACCATAATATTCATTGATTATTACAATGTAAACACCTCATTCTCCAACACTTGCTGTTAATACCCCTTATGAAATTACTATTTCTTCTTCTTGTGGAGATTAATCATAAAATGGTTTATTATTTCCAAATGGAGGAGAGTTTATTGCAGAAATTGAATTATAAACAATTAGTCCAATCACAACTATTGGAACAGCTGCTTTAAGTTTTACTGTTGCAAAGGGAGATTTCCAAAAAGCTGCAATTATTTGGATGTGGAATAATCAAAATACTGCAACGAATGTTGTAGTTAATTTGAAAGGAAGCGCTTTGATACCAAAAGGAGGAAAAATTTTAGTTGGATTTCCAGTTTAAAATTTCGATCGAACAAAATCATTAATGGCGAAAGACTTAGGAATTACTCCAACTCCATCTTCTGGAGATAGAATTCCTTGTTATACTACAACACCTAATGAATTAATCCCAATTTATGATGAAATTACTTGCACAATAAAAATTGGAGAGATTATGACATATGTTGAAGTAACAGATTTTGAAGATATTACATAAGAATTCTCATTTTTAATACCTGGAATTAAGAATCCTGCTGTGACAGATGATAGTATTTAAATAAATATAGAAGTCAAAACATTGGATGCTAATGGACAAGTAATAGATTAACGTTTAATATTTGATGTGGCAGCGCCATAAAGTTTCACTAGTACTTCGGGCGGATCAATTAATCCTACTTCATTTACTCCATAGCAATCACTAGTAACAATAACTTTTTCAGGAATAGCAATATCTACAACAAAAAAATTATTGAAAGAATCAAGAATAGTTTTTGAATTTCCATCTTCTTATAAATTTGTTGAAGGAGAAGTTAGTCTTGGTCCTGGTACAACTTATGCTGGTATAATAAAAGTATATCATCATATTATAACATATTAACCTGTATCTGATATCCCAACAAGTGCTACAATATCTGTAGAATTGCAAGGCTTAAGAACATCATATGGTGCTGATAATACATCACCCATTAATGTTTATGTTATTTATGATAGGGTATATGAAAGAAAAACAACCTTTACAGTTTCATATTCAGCACTTCCATCGGCTAACTTAGATTTTACTTATTCAATGACAAATGATGTATAAGGTAAAGTAAATGACATAACATTTTAAATAACTCATTAAAACGATATTCCAATAAATGGAATATTGAGAATTCAATTTGATAGCTTATATAATTGGTAAATGAAAAATGCAATTGTCTATGATTCATTACTAGATGACTAATTAAATGGACTAAAAGCAAATGTTGAAATAACTTTTCCAACTACTTCATCAATATAATTATAATTTAAGCGCTTATTTTAAAGCCCTTATCAAACAATAAAATTATAAGTAACAGTTACAAATCCAAACGTTGCATCAACTGCGGGATTTGAAATTAAATCGTTTGCAGATTCTTCAGGTACAATTTCAATTTTATCAAAAAGTGTGACTCCAGCAACAATTGCATGGTAATCTCCAGTTACTCCTTTATAAACTCCTGAATATTGTTATGCAATTTTCACTGGACCTACTTCTGATAATTTAGCAACTGGATTTTCTCCTGAATTAACTATTTATCATAAAGCAAATGTAGTGACAATATATGGAAATCCTCTTGACATTAAATTGATAAATAATTTCAAATGGACATCTCCAGAAATTACAATAAATACAACATCAACAAGCGGTACTTATACTAATACTCCTACAAATAATTATATATCATTTTCAAATACTGAGACATTATATAACGATACTGAAAATGCAATATTATTTAAAGGAATGGATATGCCAGCAAATCCAGCATATTCATCTCTAATTCTTGAAATATATGAAAGCGGAACTTTAAAAGAATCTTGTCAGATTTAAAATGTTAGAATTAGAGGTAAAGCATTTACATCAGCAAATATTTAATTGGGTCATACTTCATTAAATGAGCTTAATTTTGTTAAAATTGACTTTAATGCACCTGAAATTCTTAATGCAAATTCTTCAACAGGCTTTTACTTAGAATTTCCTAGTATTTTTTCTAGTGATTTAGGAACAGGCCTTGTTTCAGGTAATTCTATTCCATGTGAAGCTGAATCTGGTGGAGCATCAGTATTTCCTAATTTAAGATGTACCCTATTTATTCCAACTAATCCAAAAAATTTAAGACGAATTTATATAACTGGTTTTGATTCAATACCATCTGGTACATAATATACATTTTGGATATTCAGAATAATAAATCCATCTACATCAGCAAAATATTAATATATATCATTTGCATATTATAGACTATTTAAAGGTAATTATGAAGAAGAAGTATATAGTTATTCGACAAATTTCGATTTTTCTACAACAGCTCCTTCAAATTCTCCAATTGCATTGTCACTAACAACTACGACATATTAAACTATAGCAACTGAATCAAAAGATTTAACTATAACAGGAACAAATATAGTAAATAACATTGGAGATTGGGCATTTTATTATTTAAGTGGAATAAATACATAAAAACGTTATTCAACTCCGCCTAATCCATCAAAATCATCAAGCCATGCAAATTGTTATTATTATACAAAGGGGTTTATGTTTTATTGCATATAAACAGATGCTACTCTGCCTAGAAATACGTTCGAACTCCAAATTTAAAATTTTGAAACTCCTGTACATAAAATGACATCAGAAGGTATAATAGGCTTTGTGGTTAATTCAGTAACAAAACAAATAACGATGAAATAATAATTTACATAAACATTCGTGACTCTTGATGTATTATCTCCTAGCATTAATAGATTATAAGAGTCAACACCAGCATCTGCAACATATCTATTTTCTATGTAAATTCAAGGAGATATTCCTAAAGATGGCTGTATTAGAATAAAATTGAATGGTTTTACTTCACCAGTAGATAAATCATTAAAGATTCTTAAAGCTAATTATATAGGAAATATTCATTCTTTAATATATTCAGGATCTTTATATTTTTATGGATTTGACTATTTTTATGCTGGAATTTTTTCATTTTCAATATTTATCTCAGCATCAGCTGCAGGTTCTACTGTCGATATCTATACTTATGCTAAATTTAAAGATAGTATTATTAATCCAAATTATTTGATTTCGTAAAAAACTGCTATTTCAATTACTACATCAATGAGTGCTGATAATCCATATATTTATATAATAGATAATAAAGAAACTTTCGCAACTGAAAGAGGAAGATTAGTTTTTCGCTTTACTCCCTAAACCAATTTAGGTTCCAGTGAAATAATTAAAATTTTATAACCATCTGGATTTAATTTCTTAAGATAATAAACTTAACTTCGATGCAAATTTAAGAAAATGACTAGTCTTTATGATGGTTATATGTCTAAAAGATGTTATATTGTTGATAATACTCATATCATAATATTACCTCCATATTCTGCAAGCATTACTAGTACCGAATTATGGGAAGTTGCTATATGGTTTACAGAAACTGATGATCCTGGATTTCTATTTCCTGTAGAAAATTAATATTTAGTCAAAATTAATTATGAATCAGCTGAAACTGCTGGAACTTTAAAAAATGTTAATGATATATTATTCAATGTGTACAAAGGTAAAATGAATTCTGGTTGTGTATAATCAGCATTATCTACAACAGGCACTGATAATTTACTTCATTTCAAATTCACAACTAAAAACAATTTAGCAAGTAGTGTCACTTCTCGCATTGATATAAAATTGCCAAAAATATATGTTCAAAGTCCAGCATCAATAATATAGTTATATGATTATAAATTAGGATAATCACTAAATCCAGGTGCTCCAATACCTTGTACAGTAACTGGTTTATCTTCGCCTACTTCTGTTATATGTTCGTTATATTACGGAGGTGATGATGTTGAACGCCCTGTTGTCATTTAACTGTCAAATTTTAATGCTGTAAGTGCAAATACTCAAATTGAAGTTAATATAAAAGCATTAAAAAATCCTATTACTAATGAAGTCAATACATTTGCAAATGTTGAAACATATGAATATAGTGGAATATTTAAAGTATTTAAAGATTTCTTTTATTATCCTTATGTCACATATACAAGCATATAAACATCATATACTACAACCACTGCTAACTTTCCTACATTAAGTAATTATATAATGGATTCACCTGTAAGCTTTTCTATATCTGTTTCTCCTTCATCTTAATTAGAAGATCTAGATGGAATTTTATTTGAATTTAATAATGATTTTTATCTAAATGATCTAATAGATTGCACTGTTCCTAGTTCAACTACATTAGTGAGAGTTGCTAATTCGTAATAAGTATATGTATTATTTAAACCAAGCATTCCTCATCATTCTTTGACTGCTCCAATAACATTTTCATTTACAGGATTCAAAAATCCACCTTAAAGTGGTGCATACACACCATCACCTAGTTGGAATATATATCCAATTAAAAATAGAATGAAAATTGGCTAAATTGTTTATAATTTATCTTTACCAGTTACATTTACTGGTGGCACTTATAGTAATTGCAAAGTGAGATTAGCAAGTTATGCTGGTGCAATTCCTCCAGCGTGTCCTGTTCCTAAAAGCTTTTAAGATGTTTTTGTTATAGAATTTGTCAATGATCATTTAATCGATGCAAATGGAGGATTATCAATTACGTTTCCAACAACCCCTGCTCCTTTTACAAATTTTGATTCAAGTTGTACCATGACTGTATCTGGATCTTGGAGTGGATAATATAATTGCACAAATTCTGGAAATAATTATTTGATAATAGTCACAATAGAAATTCCAGTAGGAAGCACTATTTAAATATCAGCAAATGTGAAAAGTCCTAATACTGCTGGACTATCAGGAAATTTTGCTATTAAAACGTATGTTGCAGCTATCCCATAGACATTTACAACAATTAAATAATAGAAACTTGACGTTTTAGGCGTTGATATTTAAACTACTGGAGGATTTCCAATTTTGTTATGCCCAGAATAAAAATCTTCTAAAATATTTTGTTAAGAAGAAGATTATTGTCCTTTTGAAATAACATATACAGTAACAAATACATTAACTGCATCGACTTCTTATGTTGATATTTATACTTTATGGGGAGGAACACTTTGGCAAGCAATTCAAACTACTCCACCAATATATTATGATGATTTAATATGTTTTTGGAATAATTTAGCTGCAAGTGAATGTTAATAATAATCTACAGGAATTAGAGTATATGCGCCACAATCAACAACGTTAGCTGTTGGCTCAATTTAGAAAATTTATTTAGCAACAAATAGATTAATTATTAGAGGATCTTCTTAAGAAAATTGGAAATATCCAAATGGAATTGATAATTTTGGAAAAGATTTTTCATTGACTATTTAGCCAGGAGGAGGAACAGCAACAACTAAGACATTAACAGTACCATAAAGAGCATTTTATAATGCATATATTAATAGTTTAATTGTAACTGCAAATTAATATACAATAATAAATATTAATTTGAATCCTTCAGTCTATATTGAAGAAGGAGATGTATTAAATTATGGACAAATAATAGTGGAATTTCCTACTAGAAATAAAGATAATGAAGTTATATTTTTGGATGACATAGGTACAGGAGTTGGCCATGGAAAAATATCAGATTAATGTGAATGTTTATCATCTTGTGGAGGAAGACCTCAATGCAAATTTTTATTAGGAGCAAGTAATTAAAATTCTCCAGCATCCATTGCAATTTAGACTTGGATTGACGTGAATCCAGGAACAAATATTCAAGTGAAAATTGCTCATTTGAAATAACCTGCCACACCTTTATAATTAGTATAAATGAGAATTTATTCTAGAAGATATAATGATGCTTCAAAAACTTGGACTATTGATAATCTATTTGTGTTATAAGACGTTTATTATACTCTTCCTTCTTCAATAAATAACATTGGGCCATTAGCTTAACCAACAATAACAACTCCAAATTAAGTAGGAAGAGCTGAAACAATTTAATTTTCTTTCACAAATAGTATTGGTTCAGTTTAAGCAAATACATACGATAGATTTATTATTGAAACAACAACAGCTGAAATGTAAATTGATTAACCAATTGGAGCTCCACCATA
>Ga0124947_1109745_pt1 | contig 12836 bp, 9 predicted proteins | sample YNPNP_2000MetaT_FD_92947 | JGI IMG/M metagenome (GOLD analysis project Ga0124947, IMG submission 92947) | Anoxygenic and chlorotrophic microbial mat microbial communities from Yellowstone National Park, USA - YNP NP_2000 MetaT (Metagenome... ... | reverse complement strand
GCGTCTGCAGAATTATCCATTTTAAAATTGGGCGGAGGGACATTGGTGTCTTTAATTTCACCAAATACAGCTTCGAATTTTGAGATATTTTCAGCTAAAGCTAGCATTAATCTTTTAGCATGTTGGGGGGTCATTATTATTCTTGCTTTTACTTTTGCTTTGGGCATTCCGGGCATGATGTTTACGAAATCAATGATAAATTCTGCAAAAGAATGAGAAATGATCGCTAGGTTTGAATAAGTACCTTCAGCAACATCAGCTGGAAGTTCTATATTGATTTCGTTTTCGTTTTTTTTGTTTTCCATAAGGGAATATTTTTAATTTTCAATGCTTTCTTTAGAAGCCATGAAAGACATGTATTCTTCCAAAGAACTTACAATCAGATTATCATATTTACGCAGACCTGTTCCAGCAGGAATAAGGTGTCCTACGATTACATTTTCTTTTAGACCTAGCAAGTTATCACGCTTAGCAGCGACGGCAGCTTCGGTAAGCACTTTAGTAGTTTCTTGGAAAGATGCAGCTGAAAGAACCGATTCTGTTTGAAGAGCAGCACGTGTAATACCTTGTAAAATTTGCTTTGCGGTAGCAGGTTTTGCATCTCGAGATACGATAAGACGCTTATCTTTTCTCTTTAGCAACGAATTTTCTTCACGAAGTTTGCGAGCTGTAATCAATTCACCTGCTCTCACATTTTCGCTATCACCAGGATCTTCGACAAATTTCATGTTGAAAATGCGATCGTTTTCTTCTTGGAAAGCAGTTTTGTTAACTATTTCACCTTCAAGGAAGCGAGTATCCCCTGGATCGACAATTTCAACCTTTCTCATCATTTGTCGAACAATGATTTCAAAGTGTTTGTCATTGATTTTTACACCTTGGAGACGATAGACTTCTTGTATTTCGTTTACTAGGTATTCTTGTACAGCTTTAGGCCCTTTGATTTCTAGGATGGATTGTGGAGAAATTTCTCCATCAGAAAGAGGAGTTCCTGCTCGTACGAAATCGTTTTCTTGAGCAAGGATTTGTTTTGTTGTAGGAATCAGATAAACCTTGCGTTCTCCAGTTTTAGAAGTGATGATTACTTCCTTATTTCCACGTTTGATTTTTGGGCCGAAAGATACAAATCCATCTATTTCAGCTATAACAGCGGGATCTGACGGGTTTCGAGCTTCAAAGAGTTCAGTAACTCGTGGGAGACCTCCTGTGATATCACCTGCTTTACCAAAGATACGAGGAATTTTAGCAAGTACTTGACCTTCTTTAACGTGTTCACCCTCGTTGACAACAATGTGAGCTCCCACAGGCAAGTCGTAACGTTTAAGTTCTTCTTTGGTGGAGGAGAGAATTTTAATAGCCGGGAGACGTGCTTTTTGACGGCTTTCAATGATAACTTTTTCTTCTAGACCTGTTTGTTCATCAGATTCTACCTTATAAGTTACATTTTCAATGATATCTTCAAAGTTTACTTTTCCAGAAACTTCTGAGATGATAAGAGCGTTGTAATTATCCCATTCACAAATGAGGGTGCCTTTTTGAATTTCCTGGTCATCATCTACATAGAGAAAAGCACCATAGGGAATGTGAGCACTTTGTAGGATTGCTTTTGTTTTGGGGTTTCGAATGTGCATTTCAGCTGAACGCCCCATTACACGCTTTACTTTTTCGCCTCGGTCATTGGTGGTTTCTACATAACGAAGTTCTTCAAACTCGATAATTCCATCGTATTTAGCAAGGATTCGGTCTTCGATGGAAATGTTGGTAACGGCACCACCGATGTGGAAAGTACGTAGTGTAAGCTGGGTACCCGGTTCACCGATAGATTGAGCAGCAATTATACCAACAGCTTCGCCGATTTGAACCAATTTTCCTGTAGCCAGATTTCGACCGTAGCATTTAGCACATACACCATGCTTAGATTCACAGGTTAAAACCGAGCGTATTTCTACTTCTTCTATACCAGCATCCACGATTTTTTGAGCATATTCTTCGTTGATTTCAGTACCTTCTGGTACTAAGATTTCTCCTGTTTCTGGATGGGTGACATCATAAAGGGTAACACGCCCTAAAATCCTATCAAAAAGAGGTTCTACAATTTCTTCATTCTTTTTCAGAGCTCTGATGGTTAGACCACGCAAAGTTCCACAGTCTTCTTCCGTAATTACTACATCTTGTGCAACGTCTACAAGACGGCGAGTGAGGTATCCAGCATCTGCTGTTTTGAGAGCAGTATCAGCAAGACCCTTACGCGCACCGTGAGTTGAAATAAAATACTCAAGAACGGAGAGCCCTTCTTTGAAATTTGCTAAAATGGGGTTTTCAACAATTTCACCACCCGTAGAGCCTGATCTTTGAGGTTTAGCCATAAGACCACGCATTCCACAGAGCTGACGAATTTGTTCTTTTGAACCACGAGCTCCCGAATCGAGCATCATGTAGACGGGATTAAATCCATCGTTATCTTTTGAGAGGTGTTCAATCACATATTTAGTTAATTGATTGTTTGCATGGGTCCATTCATCGATTACCTGATTGTATCTTTCATTATTGGTGATGAGTCCCATGTTATAGTTATCCATAATTTGTTGAACAGCTTCATTTGCTTCTTGAATGAGCTTTTCTTTTTCAGGTGGGATAATTAAAGCGCCTAGGTTGAAAGATAGACCTCCCTTAAATGCCATGTAAAAACCAAGATCTTTTATGTCGTCTAAGAATTTTGCGGTAGTAACTGTATCCGTTTTTTTCAAAACATCAGCGATGATATCTCGTAATGCTTTCTTGGTGAGAACAGTGTTAATAAAGGGGATTTGTTTAGGAACAACTTGATTGAATAGGACGCGACCGACTGTCGTTTCAATCATTTCTGTTGTGCCATCAGGCTGAGTAATTCTTACTTTTATATAAGCATGTAAATCAGCTTTCTTTTCGTTGTAGGCGATAATAACTTCTTCGGGGGAATAACAAACCAGTCCTTCACCTTTTACAGGTTTTTCTGGAGTACTACGTCTACCTTTTGTGATGTAATAGAGGCCGAGAACCATGTCTTGGGAGGGAACAGCAATGGGAGCACCATTAGCAGGGTTGAGAATATTATGTGTTGAAAGCATTAACATTTGAGCTTCAAGTATAGCTTCATGTGTGAGAGGAACATGAACAGCCATCTGGTCACCATCGAAGTCAGCGTTAAAAGCTGTACATACGAGTGGGTGGAGTTGGATAGCTCTACCTTCAATGAGTTTTGGTTGGAAAGCTTGAATACTTAATCTGTGAAGGGTAGGAGCTCGGTTGAGTAATACAGGGTGCCCTTGTAATACATTTTCAAGAATTTCCCAAATAACTGGGTCTTTTCGTTCTACTACTTTTTTGGCAACTTTAACAGTCTTAACAATTCCACGTTCGAGCAATCGGCGTATGATAAAAGGTTTAAAAAGTTCGGCAGCCATTTCTTTGGGCAAACCGCATTCGTTCATTTTTAATTCAGGTCCCACAACAATAACCGAACGCCCTGAGTAGTCAACGCGTTTCCCTAGAAGGTTTTGTCTAAATCGTCCTTGTTTACCTTTTAAGCTATCTGCTAGAGATTTGAGTGGTCTATTGGATTCAGATTTGACAGCAGTTACCTTACGAGTGTTATCAAACAAAGCATCTACAGCTTCTTGAAGCATTCGTTTTTCATTCTTTAGAATGATGTCAGGAGCTTTTATTTCAATAAGTTTTTTTAATCGGTTGTTTCGAATAATGACACGACGATAAAGGTCGTTTAAATCTGAAGATGCAAAACGACCACCATCTAGTGGTACAAGAGGTCTGAGATCTGGGGGAATAACGGGGATAACTTTTAAAATCATCCATTCTGGGCGATTTGGTATACGGGTGTTACCTTCGCGGAAAGATTCAATAATTTGAAGTCGTTTTAAGATCTCAATTTTCTTTTGTGTTGATGTTTCTTTGTTAGCAGCTAAGCGAAGTTCGCTTGCAAGTTTGTTTAGGTCAATTTTAGCCAGTAAATCATACAATGCTTCGGCACCCATTTTAGCAATAAACTTGTTGGGATCTTTATCGTCAAGAAGTTGGTTATCTTTTGGGAGTGAGTCTAGTATTTTTTGATATTCTTCTTCAGTTAATAAGTCCATCTCCTTGTAGCCCTCTTGGGCCATGATGCCTGGGTTAATGATAACATAGCGTTCATAGTAAATGATTTGTTCAACTTTTTTACCTGGTAATCCGAGTGTTAATGCTATCTTATTGGGCAAAGATCTAAAGAACCAAATATGAGCAACAGGGACAGTCAAAGTAATATGTCCCATTCTCTCACGACGAACTTTCTTTTCAGTTACTTCTACACCACATCGATCACAAACAATACCTTTGTAGCGAATTCTTTTGTATTTACCGCAAGCACATTCGTAGTCTTTTACGGGTCCAAAAATTTTTTCGCAGAAAAGACCATCTCTTTCTGGTTTGTAGGTACGATAATTTATTGTTTCTGGTTTTGTGACTTCACCGTGAGACATTTCTAGAATTTTTTCTGGTGAAGCCAGACTTATAATAATGCTTGAATAATTGCTTTTAATGCTTGGTTCTTTTCTGAATGCCATATGTTAATGATTATTCAAATGTTACATTTAAACCGAGTCCTCGCATTTCATTTACAAGAACGTTAAATGATTCGGGGACACCTATTTCTACTATGTTATCACCTTTGACTATTGCTTCGTAAGCTTTAGCCCTACCGCCCACATCGTCGGATTTAATGGTAAGCATTTCACGTAAGGTATAAGCTGCTCCATAAGCTTCGAGAGCCCAAACTTCCATTTCACCAAATCGTTGACCACCAAATTGAGCTTTACCACCGAGAGGTTGTTGCGTGATCAGAGAGTAAGGACCGATGCTACGAGCATGCATCTTATCGTCCACAAGGTGATGGAGTTTCATCATATAAATAACACCTACGGTTGCTGGTTGGTCAAACTTATCACCCGTTTCTCCATCGTAGAGGTAGACTTGGCCATTTTCTGGTAGACCTGCTTTCTTTAGATATTCGTTAATTTCATCTAACGTTGCTCCATCAAAAATTGGTGTTTCGAATTTCACACCTAATTTTTTACCAGCCCAACCGAGAATGGTTTCATAAATTTGACCTAAGTTCATTCGGCTGGGAACGCCCAGAGGATTAAGCACAATATCAACGGGTGTGCCATCTTCAAGGTATGGCATATCTTCTTCACGGACGATTTTAGAGACAATACCTTTGTTTCCGTGACGACCTGCCATTTTATCACCTACACGCAATTTACGTTTTGTAGCTACGTAAACTTTAGCTAATTTTACAATACCAGCAGGCAATTCATCTCCAACTTGAATGGTAAACTTGCTGCGTTGCAATTGTCCAAGATGTTCTTTATATTTAATTTCGTAATTATGTAGCAATTGTACAATCCATTTGTTGGTTTGTTCATCATCCGTCCAGTTATACGGGTTGAGATCAAGAAAATCACCTATCTTATTGATAACTTTTGCTGAAAACTTAACCCCTTTCGGAACTATCAGTTGTTTGAATTTTGTATAAACACCTTGAGATGTTTTACCATCGATGAGTAATAGTAACTTTTCAATAAGTTTTTTGCGAAGTTCTTTAACGTTCTTTTCAAACTCGCTTTCCAATTGTTTAATCAGTAATTCTTCTTTAGCTTTATTTTTTCTATTTTTGAAAGCTATGCTATAGAGTTTTTTATCGATAACGACACCTTTGAGCCCCGGAGGAGCTTTAAGAGAAGCATCTTTTACATCGCCTGCTTTATCGCCAAAAATAGCACGTAAAAGTTTTTCTTCAGGGGTTGGATCAACTTCTCCTTTGGGAGTTATCTTCCCTATCAGAATATCACCTTCTTTTACTTCAGCTCCTATGCGGATAAGACCATTGTTATCAAGATTTTTAAGTGCTTCTGAACTAACATTTGGAATGTCGTTCGTGAGTTCTTCATATCCGTGTTTTGTTTCACGGACTTCCATGGAAAATTCATCAATATGAATAGATGTAAAAAGGTCTTCTTTTAAAACTCGTTCAGAAATTACAATAGCATCTTCAAAATTGTAACCTTTCCATGGCATGAAGGCTACAAGAAGATTTCGACCTAGTGCTAGTTCTCCTTCAGCCGTAGCATAACCTTCACAAAGGACTTGACCTTTTGAAACTCGATCGCCTTTCTTGACGATTGGTTTTAAGTTAATAATGGTATTTTGATTGGTTTTTACAAACTTAGTAAGTTCGTAAGTTTTTATGTCTTCATCAAAGGAAATGAGTCTTTCAATATCTGATCTATCATAGCGAATGGTGATTTTTTGAGCATCAACATATTCAACTACACCGTCGTATTCAGCATTAATAAGTACTTTGCTATCTTGAGCCACACGAGCTTCAAGGCCAGTTGCAACGATTGGAGTTTTAGGACGAATGAGAGGTACAGCTTGACGCATCATGTTAGAACCCATCAAAGCACGGTTAGCATCATCGTGTTCGAGGAAAGGAATAAGTGATGCGGAGATGGAAGCTATTTGGTTTGTAGCAACATCGATGAGGTCAATTTCTTCTTTGTCAACGATAGGATAGTCTGCCATGTAGCGGACCTTGACTTTATCGACGAGAATGTTACCTTTTTCGTCATAAGGTGTATTAGCTTGAGCAATTTTTTTATCTTCTTCATCTTCTGCAAAGAAATATGTTGGGGGAGAGGTCAAATCAACTTTTCCGTTAATTATTTTTCTATAGGGAGTTTCGATAAAACCAAGTTCGTTTATTTTTGCGTAAACGCAAAGAGAAGAAATTAGACCAATATTGGGACCTTCTGGAGTTTCGATTGGGCAGAGACGTCCATAGTGTGTGAAGTGAACGTCACGCACTTCAAATCCTGCGTGTTCACGTGTTAATCCACCAGGACCTAAGGCAGAAATTCTTCGTTTATGAGTTAATTCTGAAAGTGGGTTGGTTTGATCCATGAATTGAGATAGCTGGTTCGTCCCAAAGAATGAGTTGATAACTGAAGAAAGGGTTTTTGCGTTTATGAGGTCGATGGGGGTAAATACTTCATTATCACGTACATTCATACGCTCACGTATGGTTTTTGCCATACGTGCTAGTCCAACTCCAAATTGAACATAAAGCTGTTCGCCTACAGTACGTACACGACGATTGCTTAGATGATCAATGTCATCGACTTCAGCTTTGCTATTGATTAATTGGATGAGGTATTTAATAATGTCAATGATATCTTCCTTGGTTAGAACACGCTGATCAAGATCATCGGTCTTGCGTCCCAGTTTTTTATTGATTCGATATCTTCCAACTTCACCGAGATCGTAACGCTTGTCTGAGAAGAATAATTTTTCTAATGTACCACGAGCGGTTTCATCATCTGGTGGCTCAGTAGTTTTAAGTTGTTGATAAATGTAGGAGAGAGCTTCTCTTTGATTGTTGGCGGGATCTTTATCTAATGTGTTGAAAATCACGCTATATTCAGCGCTGTTTTGAGCATGCAGCAGGATGGTTTTTACGCCACTTTCAAGAATTATATCAATGTGTTTTTCTTCTAGGATGGTATTACGTTCGATGAGTACCTCTGTTCGTTCAATGGTAATTAATTCACCAGTGTCTTCGTCAACAATGTCTTCAAACCAAGTTTTTACAACGCGTGCTGCTAATTTTCTTCCTAGTTCCTTCTTTAAATTTGCTCTAGAAACCTTTACTTCTTCGGCAAGATGGAAAATTTCAAGAATTTGTTTATCTGTTTCGAAACCAAGAGCACGGAGTAGGGTAGTGATGGGTATTTTCTTTTTTCTTTCAATATAAGCATACATTACATTGTGAATATCAGTGGCGAATTCCATCCACGAACCCTTCAAAGGGATGATTCGCGCAGAATAAATAAGTGATCCATTAGGGTGTCTACTTGTTCCGAAGAAAACTCCAGGGCTACGGTGTAACTGTGAAACAATTACACGCTCTGCGCCATTTATAATAAAAGTTCCCTTACTTGTCATGTAAGGGATCATGCCTAAATATACATCTTGCGTCGTTGTTTCAAAATCTTCGTGTTCTGGGTCTGTACAAGAAAGAGATAATTTTGCTTTTAAAGGGACAGCGTAAGTTAAACCTCTTTCAATACATTCTCTTTCGGTGTATCGTGGTGGATCTATGTAATAATCAATAAATTCGAGAACAAAGTTGTTTCTTGTATCGGTAATAGGAAAGTTTTCCTTAAAGACTTTGAAAAGTCCTTCGTTTTTTCTTTGGTCGGGGGTTGTTTCTAATTGAAAAAAATTCTTAAAAGACTTAATTTGAATTTCCAGAAAATCTGGATATTCTGCTGGCTTTGTTTTTGCAAATGATATTCTTTTGGATGCCACGTTTGTTGTTTTTTTTAATTGATTACCAATAAGGAAAAAGACCTCAACCTATGGATGAGGTCTTTTGGTATGTAAAAAACGAAAAAAGAATTACTTGATTTCAACTTCAGCTCCAGCTTCTTCAAGGGTCTTTTTAAGAGCTTCAGCTTCGTTCTTGCTGATTTTTTCCTTGATGGGCTTTGGAGCAGAGTCAACCAATTCCTTTGCTTCTTTTAAGCCAAGGCTGGTCATTTCTTTAACAAGTTTAACAACATTTAATTTGTTGGGACCAGCGCTTTTGAGAATAACGTCGAATTCTGTTTTTTCTTCAACGGGTTCAGCTGCTGCAGCTGTTGCTCCGCCAGCAACCATAGCAACAGGTGCTGCTGCTGGTTCGATACCATACTCATTTTTTAAAACTTCGAGAAGTTCGTTAACTTCCTTTACGGTAAGATTTACCAATTGTTCAGCTAAGGCTTTAATGTCGGCCATTGTTATTTTATTTTTTGGTTTAACAATTATGATGATTTTTTTTCGGCAAGGGTTTTTAAAACACCTGCAATATTACTTACGTTGGTTTGCAATGTGGATAATAGCTTGTTCATAGGTGATTGTAAAGCAAGTACAACATCTGCAATGAGTTCATTCTTAGTTTTGAGGTTCATTAAGAAATCAAGTTGGTTATCTCCTACAACGATCATTTCCATTACATAAGCCCCTTTCAAAATAGGTTTGTCTGCCTTTTTTCTGAATTCTTTAATAACTTGTGCAGGGGCTTTGGGTGCTTCGGAGATCATTATTGAAGTTGGCCCATTCAGTACGGGCATGAGTTCATCAAGATTTTTACCTGATTGTTGAAAAGCTTTTTTTAGAAGAGTATTTTTAACAACAGTTAATTTGACATTCTTATTAAAGCAAAGTTTTCGCAATTGTTGCGTTTGTGCTGCGTTGAGTCCACTTATATCTGCTACATAAAAATTTTCAGTATTTTTTAGTAATTCTGTTAGTTCTGCAATAATTTTACTTTTTTCTTCTCTTGTTCTCATGGATTAATTTTTTGACAATTAACTTGTAACGCTCTTGGTATCAATTTTAATACTTGGGCTCATGGTGCTTGACATGTGAATGCTTTTCAAGTAAGTCCCTTTAGCAGCTGAGGGACGAAGTTTAATAATTGTTGAAAGTAATTCACGAGCGTTTTCTTCTAGTTTCTTGGGATCGAAAGAAACTCTTCCGATGCTTGCATGAATAATTCCGTATTTATCGACTTTAAAGTCAATTTTACCAGCTTTAACATCTTTTACAGCTTTGGCAACATCCATCGTTACAGTGCCTGTTTTGGGGTTAGGCATAAGTCCACGTGGTCCTAAAATTTTACCCAACGGTCCGAGCTTTGGCATTACATTCGGTGTGGTGATGATGATATCAACGTCCGTCCACCCTCCTTTGATTTTTTCAATATATTCATCAAGTCCTACATAGTCAGCACCAGCTTGTTTAGCTTCTTCTTCTTTGTCGGGTGTGCAAAGCACTAGTACTCGGACGGTTTTGCCAGTACCGTGTGGAAGCGTCACGGTACCTCTCACCATTTGATTAGATTTTTTAGGGTCTACACTAAGTCTTACATCAAGGTCTACTGAAGCATCAAAATTAGTATAGGTAATGTCTTTCACCAACTTACATGCTTCTGATAATGGATAGAGTGCGTTTTTATTATATTTAGCTAGGACGTTTCTACGTTTTTTTGGTATTCGTGCCATATGATTATTATTTTAATTGAAAAGGAGGTTCTCCTTCAATGGTTATACCCATGCTTCTAGCTGTTCCAGCAACCATTTTCATTGCTGATTCAAGGGTAAAACAATTAAGGTCACTCATTTTTTCTTCAGCAATTGTTCGTACTTGATCCCATGTTACTTTTCCAACTTTTTTTCGGTTGGGTTCACCCGAACCTTTGGATATCTTAGCTGCTTCCATTAATTGAACAGCTACTGGAGGATTTTTAACAATGAAATCAAAAGACTTGTCTTTATAAACAGTTATAACAACAGGAATTAATTTACCTGCTTTATCCTGTGTACGAGCGTTGAACTGCTTGCAAAATTCCATGATGTTCACGCCCTTAGCTCCTAAGGCAGGCCCTACCGGAGGCGAAGGATTGGCTGCTCCTCCTTTGATTTGTAACTTAATAATACCAGTAACTTCTTTAGCCATTGATGTGTATATTTTTAATATTCCTTTTCAACTTGAGAAAAACTTAATTCAACAGGAGTTTTTCTCCCAAAAAGTTTTACCATAACTTTAAGTTTCTTCTTTTCTTCATTAATTTCCTCGATAGTACCTATAAAATTAGTAAAAGGTCCATCAATAATTTTCACACTTTCTCCAACAACAAAAGATTCGTAAAGCTCTTCTCCCTTTAAGGCTAATTCATCGACTTTCCCTAAAATTCTTTTTACTTCAGCTGGACGCATAGGTGTAGGAGTTCCTCCCGTACCAAGAAAGCCATACACTCCTGGAATTTCTCTTATAGTATCTATGATTTCAGGTTCAAGAATAGCCTCAATTAATATATAACCTGGGAAAAAATTTCTTTCCTTTATAATTTTTTTCCCATTTCTTGTTTGAAAGACCTTTTCAGTAGAAATAAGTACTTGAAAAATTTTATCTTGTAACCCTTTGCGGGTTATTTCATTTTCAATATATTGCTTTACTTTTTTTTCTGCTCCACTTGTCACCCTCAGGACATACCATTGTTTAGCTTCCTCTGTCATTGCCACTCGCCTCCTTCGTTTTAAAATAGGCTATAAATTAATTCAAGTCCGTATTTAAATATTACATCAATGGTAAGAACAACAACAGCAAGAATTAGTGAAGCAATTGAAACAACGATGGCACTATCCATAAGTTCATTCCATGTTGGCCAAGAAACTTTATAAACCATCTCGTTATAAGTTTCCTGTATGTAAGCTATTATTTTTTTCATTTTTTTATTTTTGCACGGGTGGTAGGAATCGAACCCACAGCCTACGGTTTTGGAGACCGTCGCTCTACCAATTGAGCTACACCCGTAACACCATTATTTTTAATCAAGAATTTCAGTTACTTGGCCTGCTCCAACGGTCCTACCGCCTTCACGAATAGCAAAACGGAGACCTTTATCCATAGCTACTTCAGTGATCAAGTTAACAGTAATGCTAACGTGGTCACCAGGCATTACCATCTTGACCCCTTCAGGAAGAGTAATTTCTCCAGTTACATCAGTTGTTCTGAAATAGAACTGGGGACGATAACCATTGGTGAAAGGAGTATGTCTACCACCTTCTTCTTTGGTCAAAGTAACAACTTCTGCTTTAAATGATTTATGTGGTTTTATGGTTCCAGGTTTTGCTACAACCATACCGCGGCGAATATCCGTTTTTTCAATTCCACGGAGTAGCAAACCTACGTTATCACCAGCTTCACCACGATCCAAAATTTTTCTGAACATTTCAACACCAGTAACAACTGATTTCAAAATATGGCCAAAGCCAATGATTTCAACAGGTTCACCTGTTGTAATAACACCCGTTTCTATTCTTCCGGTAGCAACTGTACCGCGACCTGTAATAGAGAATACGTCTTCAATCGGCATTAAGAAATCTTTGTCAATATCACGTTTGGGTAATGGTATGTAGTTATCAACAGCGTCCATGAGTTCATAAATCTTTTCTACCCACTTAGGTTCTTTGTTCAAAGCACCTAATGCTGAACCACGGATAACTGGAGCGTTGTTGCCATCAAAACCGTAGAAATTGAGGAGGTCACGTACGTCCATTTCAACGAGGTCTAACAATTCGGGGTCATCTACTAAGTCAACTTTGTTCATGAATACAACGATAGCAGGCACACCTACCTGACGTGCCAAGAGGATGTGTTCTCTTGTTTGAGGCATGGGACCGTCGGTTGCAGCAACAACAAGAATAGATCCGTCCATTTGAGCAGCACCTGTAACCATGTTTTTAATGTAGTCAGCGTGACCCGGACAGTCGATGTGAGCATAGTGTCTCTTTTCTGTTTCATATTCTACGTGAGCAGTATTAATAGTGATACCTCTTTCCTTTTCTTCTGGAGCATTGTCAATAGAGTCGAAAGATCGATACTGAGCGAAGCCTTTCTCTGAAAGCACCAAAGTAATAGCTGCTGTCAATGTTGTCTTACCGTGGTCGATGTGACCAATCGTACCAATGTTTACGTGTGGTTTCGTGCGTTCGAATTTTTCTTTTGCCATGTTTGTTTCAATTTTAATGAATTGTTATCATTTCATTTGAGCCTTTGGCGAGAGTTGAACTCGCGACCCCTTCCTTACCAAGGAAGTGCTCTACCCCTGAGCTACAAAGGCTTATGAGCGGACGACGGGATTCGAACCCGCTACCTAAAGCTTGGAAGGCTTTCGCTCTGCCAAATGAGCTACG
>Ga0124947_1107875_pt1 | contig 13030 bp, 10 predicted proteins | sample YNPNP_2000MetaT_FD_92947 | JGI IMG/M metagenome (GOLD analysis project Ga0124947, IMG submission 92947) | Anoxygenic and chlorotrophic microbial mat microbial communities from Yellowstone National Park, USA - YNP NP_2000 MetaT (Metagenome... ... | reverse complement strand
AATTGTTTATTTTTATAAGTACCCAAAGCACTGATAACAATAAATTTATTGCCTTGTGAATGCGGATGTTGTTGAAATAATTCTTCGGGATTTTTTCGGTATTCTTCAACAGCTTTACTATTTATTATTTGAATAAAATTATCTTTATTGTCTAATTCCTGAATAGGTAGTGAAACAGGATAAAGCAACAAAAGTTCTTTATCATTTTCATTTTTTAATACTTCATCTTTCCAGAATATTGATGATAGAGATGATTCACTTGTATATTGGTCGAATTTGAATTTTATTTTTTGATTGTAGAATTTATCTAACCTGCCTACCTGAATTATTAATGTTTTTGGACACATATTTTACATTTTAAGATACAAATTTTTTTAATTCTTCTTCAAATTTTTGTTTATTGTCGATAATTTGTCTATCGAAAGGTGAATGAATATTTAATATTCTACACCGTTTTTCAAGATTTTGCTTAAAATTATCACCGTTATTCTCGAATGTAGCAAGAGTAATTAAAGTAGATTTTGCTTTTAATCCAAATCGTTGGTTGATAGCTGCTAATTTATAGAGATAATTATATAAACCTTCTATATTTATCTTTTCCTTACCACCAATTGAAAATTTTGCTTCAACGATAAAAGGATTATTGTTATATAAAAAGAAAACATCTATTTCATTATCATTAGGTACAAATTTATTTTCTTTATTTTCACTTTTCTTAAAAAGTTTAATGCCTGCCTCTATTTTTTCATCGTCTAATGAGAGTTTTTCTTTTATTAGATAGTACAAATATTCTTCGTACCATTTGGTGTGGACTTGTTTAATATTATAATCATCAATATTAAATTTCTTTAATTTTGATTTAGGGAATTTTTCTAAGTCAAATTGTGTTGATTTTACATCTTTATATACATCAAAAACTTGCTCTTTTGTAAAAAGCATTTTTTCTTTTTCATATTGTATATCATAAATATTGAGATATTCTTGACAAGAAAGTTGATAATTAAATTGATTTTCTATTGCAGGTTTTTCATCAAATACTTCTAAATATGTATTTTTACCTATTGGTACGTAAAAAAATCTGACATTTCTGAAGTTATTAAAAAATTGCCAGGTAGCATTCGACATCATTTTAGTTCCACCAGTGAGATTAACAAATATTTCGTCATCATTAGTAATATTCAAATGAGAAAGTTTCTTTTTTGACAAAAACAAAGCATTTTCATCGACCAAGATTTTTGTTCTATGTTTTTTGTCTATATTAGCAGTCTGGCATAAAGTATTTGTTTTATCTTTTTTCTCCATTCCTTCAGTTGAGATAAAAATGTATTTATTTATCTCTAAAGAGTTTTGTAATTCTTTGATAAATAAATAATTTGGCAGTGTTTGCTCACTTACTATTGAAACTAATATTCTTGCCGTAATTATAATATTTAGATTTTTGATATTTTTACAAAGCCCAACAAGTCGCCGTCTTGGTCTATATTTCATTAAAATAACCGTAACCTACGGCGGTTTTTGCTCCGATGCCGTGATTTGTGAGAGCATCTTCGAGCCATTGGATTATGTTTTTGTCGCCGATTCTATAATTTTCCAATTTATCTTTTTTTGATGCGAGCATAAAATTGAAACTTGTATTTGCTACAGTTAAAAAGAATACCGGCACTAGTTTTTGAAAATCGGTCGGTGCAATATTTTTTTTATTGTCAGAATCTTTGTAATATTCATTATAATGCGGGTTCATAACATCAATTTCCAACTTCGGTTCAGTTGTAGGAAACGCATCGAAAAAGATGATTTCGCCTTGATATTCGGTTTCCAATGCTGTTTTTACAGGATTTTTAAATCTAAATTCAGAGGTTTCTTTATCTCCTTTTTTAATAATTTTGAAATCTGGTTCATTATTTTCATTGAAATTTACTTCCTTCGTTTCTTTTGGACAGCCAAAAAACTTGCAAAACATTTCATTTTTAAAAGCTCTAAATTCTGCATTTACAGTTGGAAAGTTTTTCTGATTAGTCGGAACAATCTCAACGCCTTCTTTATCTTTCAAATTTGGATTTCCGAAATATTGAGTAATTATCCAACTACGAACAACACCTTTAATAGAACTTGCCGGAATGTAAGGTATGCCGTAAATATGGTGTAATGACATAGAAGTTTCGTAAACATTTTCGTTACCAAGACCGAGTGCCATTCGCCAGCTTGTTGTTAATTGAATTTCTTTTTTGTAACCTTCTTCAAAATTTGAAAGTAGAGATTTTTGTTTATCTGAAATTGTTTTTATAAAGTTTTTATCAAAATTGTGTTCGATTTCAAATCTTTTTAAATATTTAGTTTTATCTTTTTTATTCTTTTTTTCAGATTTATCATCAAATTCAGACATATAAATCATTTTTTCATCAGTAAATTCAGGGTCTTTTAAATAACCTTTATCTACGTTTACAAAATGAACTGCTTTATTTAACTTTAAATCAAAATTGTCAATATCTGTTACATTTATTACTTCTGATGTGTCTTTTGGAAGACGTAAATATAGATTGTTTGAGCCCCAGATATTTATTGCTTTGTTTTGTGCTTTCATTTCATTGTCTTTTTGTGGAACTTTATTTTCTGAAAGAATTTGTTTTCCATCAACTACCAATTTTAGCAATTGACCATTTTGGTTTGTTTCAAACAAACATTCTTTATTATTTAATTTATCATCTTCAAATTTAATATTTACATGTAAAACAGCACTTTTGCCTTTTTTATTTGTAAATAAAATTTTGCATGCGTAACCTTTTTTTGTTTTAGTTATTTGTAAAATTCCTTTCTCCATAATTTAATCTCCTTCTATTAAACCTTCTGCAAATCGTTTTAACCAAGCAAAAAAAGCCATTACTTCGTTGGTCAAAGCACGATATTCGGCTGAATTTAGTGTGATAATTTTTGCAATTAAATCTTCATTCCCTGTAAAAATTCCTAATTTGTTTCCATTTTCGCTCTTTAACCAATTATAAGTGTGTTCGTATATTTTTTGATATGTTCCGCCTTTTGCTTTCATAAATGCAAAAGTTGCACCTAAACCATTGGTTTTTATTAGCATCGGAATTTTTTTTACATAAGATTTATATTCTTTCTTTTTTTCAATTTTCGAACCTTCTTCTGCACATTTATATGCAAATTCAGCCCTGCCACTTTCTAATTTTTGTATTGTTGCCATTGTTTTTCCTCCCTATGCATTTAAAAATTTAGTTTTTAAAATTCCTTTACCCAAAGTTGCATTTCCGCCAAGTTGAAAAATATTTTTTAATGAAGTTAATCTGTCATTAAAAAATTTTATAACATCATTTTCGTCATCAAAAATTTTTGAAGTGCGATTGCTAAACTCAGGACTTGCCAAAACCAATGAATACAATATACTTTCAGATGGTAAATACTCTTCTGTAAATAAAGCACCGTCTTCAACTGTTCCGGTTATGTTGTCAATTTTTGTGCGGGTGATAACTTCGGTTGAAAGTTGTACAAAGTCAGTAAAATCATCATCACGCAAAACAACTAAATTGTTAATTAGCAAATTTTTCCAATATTCATTGTCGCTAAATAATCTACCTGCTAATTCGGTGGCAAATTCTATTAATTTTTCTTCTTCTTTTAAAGTTTGAATTTCAAAAGTAAATTCTTCCAAAACAACATTGTTAGTTCCAATTTTAACATTATTGGAAGTTACAAAACATTTTTGTTCATCAATTTTTAAATTATTTAAACTTTGTAGTTGAGTAAATGAATTTTCTCCTGCAATTTCTAAGTCTTTTGCAAATTTAGTAATAACAGCAGGACAAGTAATCCACGCAAAAACACCTTTCATACTTTTTACCGGAAATAGAAGCAGTCGTGCATCTGAAAAACCGAGACAACCGGAAAATTGTTTTTCATCTTCAAAATCTTTGTTTGCACCCAAATCATTTGGTGTTTTTTCATCAAATCCAAATGCCTGATAAATCTTTTTGTGAGTTTCTTTATCTTTTGCAGTGCTTTCAAATGCTTCTCTCAAAGCACCTTTTAGTGAAGATGCTTCAATTTTAGGAAAACCTGTGTGTCTTTCACGTTGAATGGGTAGGTCAACTATACCCAAACTGTCGCCGCTACCGGCGTGCATTGGCGTTTCTGCTATCAGAAACATAATATTTGCTTTTCTGTACATATTTTATACGTTTTTATATTTGATTATCAATTAATTTTATGTTTTCTGCTATACTTTCGGGTGTTGGTAATAAACCTTCCAGATATTCAGGTAATTTGTTTGTAAGTGTATAAGTTGAAACTCCAATTGGTTGATTTGCATTTCGTAGAGCGTATTCTACTCTTGTTCGTTTTTTGGATTTACAAATAATAATTCCTATGCTTGGATTTTCATCGGGCAATTTTACTTTATCGTTAAGTAAACTCAAATAAAATTGCATTTTTCCGGCATATTCAGGTATAAATTCTCCTATTTTCAATTCAATTGCAATAAGAGATTTTAAACGGCGATGAAACAAAAGTAAATCAATAAAATACTCGTCTCCGCTTTCTTCTATTCTGTATTGGTTACCCATAAAACTAAAATCGCCTCCTAATTCTATTAAAAACTGACGAATATTTGTAATCAAAGCAAGTTCCAATTCGTGTTCTGAATATTTTTCGTATAAATTCAGAAAATCAAATTGATATTCATCTTTGACTGCCAAAATTGCTTGATTTTTATATTTTTCGGGCAAAGTTTGTTCAAAATTTGTTTGATTGTTTAGATATAAAACATACGAATTTCCTTCTATTTGATGAATTAAAACATCTTTTGTCCATCCGTATTTTCGTGTCATTCGGATATAAAACTCACGTTCTAAATCGTCTTTGCATTTACTCATTATCAGTACGTTGTGCGTCCAACCTATTTCTGCAACCAATGGTTGCAGATTTTCATTTGAGCGATACGTTTCGTAAAATTGTTTCATTAACCATAAATTACGAGCAGACCAACCTTGTTGTCCGGGAAATTCTGTTTGCAAATCTTTTGAAAGTTGTTCAACTACCGATTTTCCCCAACCGAGTTGTTCTTGTTTTTCTACAATCATTTTGCCAATTTCCAAATTTTGAACAATAGCGACAAAATTTACAGTTCTCGAAACAGTTGCTCGTGCTTCCAGAATTAGTTCGCAAATTTGAGAGTGAAGTGAATTTATGTTGTCGGGGGCTTGCATCGGTTTATTTCTTTAATGAAAATTTTAAAAATCAATTTGTTTTATTTGGTCAAATTTTATGCTACTGCTCATAAATTCTTGATAATTATGCCTATTTGAGCTGTCAATTTTATTTCGTTTAATATAAAAATGTTTTAATTTAAAATTTGAATTTTTTAAAAAATCAACTGTTTTTAATTTATTTTTTATATAATTTAAATTTTCTTTTTGTTCTTCTGTTAAAACTAATACCTCTTGATTTGTAATTGCATAACTATATGTAAGTAACCATATTTCATTTGGCTCAATTTGTCTACTATTTTTAGCTTCATTGCATCGTTTAATATAATTATCAGCAATTTTTTTCATTAAATCAGTATTATTTACATAATATTCAAACGATTTGATTTCAATATAAATGTATTTATTATTCTCTTGTAAAATCATTAAATCAATATCGCCAACATCTTTTTTGGGAATATAACCTTTTTCTACTTTATCTCGTCCATATTTTTTCGCTAAACATTCCTCTAATTTATATTCTACTAAATATCCAAAAATTGTTTGTAAAAAAGGGCTTTCTTTATCTAAATATTTTGCTAATAAAGAACCTAAAAGTGTTAATTTAGGGATATTTTTATCATATTCTATCAAATCTAGTTTATATAAATCATCAAGAATATTTTCTTTTGCTTTTTTTAATAGATTTTCATTTTTAATGTAAGTAATGTATTGTTCAATAATATCCCAATCGAAATTTATTGGTAATTTCCCAATCTCAATCAACTCATCACTATCTTCATAGATATAGTTTAATGGAATATTTTCCAATTGTCCAATTATTGTCAATAATGGAATTATTGCTTTGTAACCGCCTGAAATGTTTAGAATTACTTCTTCTCCTTTTGCATTATCTTTTATTTCTTTGATTTTTTTAATAAGTTTGTTTATTCCTTTTTCTTTAAAAACTTTGGGATTTGTAACTTGTAAGCCTTCTATTCTGTGTAAATACGTATGTTTTTCTATGTTAAAATGCTCGCATAAAATATCAGCAACAAAATAACCGTCTAATGTATTTGTAGTTATAAAATGATAAAGATAAATCAAATTTTCATCTGCCTTTTTTTCTTTAATTTTTTTCAATGTTTTTATTTCTGCACAAGATTGGTCTTGTTTTATCCAATTATTTAGTAATTCGTTCTTAAAATTTATCAAATAATTATCATTTAACAAATTATTCCATTCTTCATCTGAGTATGTTTTTCCTTTTAGTTTGGTTTCGTAAAGGGATTTATAAGTTAAATTTAGATTTTTATTCTTGTCTTTATCAAAATAATTAGTTAATAAAGAAGTTCCTACGGTTGTAATTATTTCCATATTTAAAAAATTTAAGTTACAAACAATTGTATGTCCAAAACCTTGTTCAGCATATACATCTGAAATGTTTTGAGTATGAAATTTTTCAATTATTTTTTCGTGACTTGAATTGTCTAAAATTTCAAAATAATAAACGCTACCTGCTGGTATTGCTTTATACATTGGTTTGGGATAACCACTTTTTCCTTTATTTGATTTCATATCAAAACCACCAATATTGATAGGTTTTCCTACAAATGCTTTTAATAATTTTAGTTTTATACCATTTAATTCAATTTCAAAATTTTCATTAAATTGATTTGGCAACCAGCCATTTTTAAAAATTGCGGGGGTTAAAAACAATAACTTAAAATGCTTATCAATTTTATTTGGCAGTGCAAATTTTAATTGGGTTTCATTTTTTATTGTAGCTGTTTTAGTCTCACCACCTAATTTAATATTTTTTGAAGTAATTTTATTTTTACCAAAAGTAAATTCAACCATAATTTTTAACGGAATATCAGCTATCGTTTTTTGCAATCGGAGTTGACCAATTCTGTATAAATTTCCTTCTTCTGTAATTAGCGTTTTATTGTTTCTTTTTATACCGATTTTTGGTTCTGTGGTAATGAAATATTCTAACTCTTCAAAAGGAAAATCATTTTTTGTGTTTTTAATATATTCATTTAACTCATAATTATTAATAAAACCATTAATATTTTCAACATTTTTTGTAAATAAGCTCAAATTTTTCAAAGGGTAATTAGAAATTATTTTTTGTTGGTCATTCAAAATATTTTCTGAATTTGAAAAACAAACTTTTTCGTCAATGTCTTTATCTTTTACTAAATCTAAGGGAATTGGAAACCAATAATTATTTTCAGCTTGTTTGAAATATATATTTTTGATTTTCAATTCTATTGTTGGGTCATTTTGAGTGTTTGCAAACTCAAAGTTATTAATATTTTCTGCAAAATATGTGGTTCGTAATGCTCCGTAAATTACACTTGGAGATGGAGGGAATAGTCCATCTGCCCAAGTTTCTTCGCCCATCGAAAATGGCTTTCCGTCTTTGAAAAATAAAGTATCTAATGCTTCTATTTGTATTGTTTGTGTTGTCATAATTTTAAATTAATAAGTTTTGCGAACAATAAAATCACAAATATTTAATAAATTTAATAAATCGTTTAATTTATAACCATTTCGTAACGATAAAATTTTATTGCACATTTCATCACTTATAGACTTTTTCTCTTCTTTTTTTAACTCTTTTTTTGCTGAACGCATAAGCAATCGATTAAGTTCGGTTTTCAAAATATGGTTTTCAAAATACTCGCCTTTTTCATTCATAAGCGATAGAAATTCTCGTTCAAAATTTGTAATAAATGTTGTAGAAAAATTGTCGTTTTTTAGATTATCAGTAATAAATTTTAAAACATCTGCATTTTCGCCGTTTTTCCATTTTATTGTGGTTTGATGCATTTCGCCCGAATGTTTAAGAACTGCAATTGCAAACGCATCTTTTCCTTCAACTTTTTTGGCTTTTTTCTCCATTTTTCGAGTAAAATCTAATACATTATGTAATGGCGTTTTGTAATGTGCAATGCAAATTCCTGCTGAGAATGAAAAATTATTTATAAGTTTATATTGTTTCTGTATTTCTGTATTTACCTGAATTTCAAATTCACTTCTTAATTTTGAAATTACGTTAAAAAGATATTCTAAATTTAAAAATGCCAAAAAATCATCACCACCGGCATAAACTGTTTGTCCTTTTTGTATTTTATCTTCGTTTATTCCATTAACAAAATCTTTTGCCCACAGAGTATAATTTGATAACAATTTTGAAACACTGCTTTGGAAAGTTTTACTAAATAAATTTTTATCAACCAATAAATCACCAGACATTAGTTTACCCATATTGTCGCCGTCAAATTGAATTAAAGCATAGTATTTTTTTTGCTTATTTGGAAAACTTATTTTTTTATAGATTTCTTTCAAAAATTCAAAACCACCTTTATTTAATTTTATTCCGTGTTTTTCAAAATATTTTTGAGTATGATTTTCTTTATATAGCAACTGGTAATCAAATGAACTTGTAAAGATATTTTTGAAAGTTTTAAAATCGTTAGAATTTTCAAGTTCTGATTTTATATCTATTTGAGCAATTTCGGCAGTTGAAGGAAAACTGTCGATATTTTTATAAAAGCGTTTTGTTGCACAAACAGCACAAAGTCCTTCTTTGGGGTTTACTTCAAATTCTTCAATTTCAATTGCATTTTCTGTAAAAGCCGGTTTATTATCGCTTTTACCAATAAATAAAGCATTTCTTTCTCCACACAAACTGCATTTTCTACCGGTTTCTGCAAACTGTTTAAAAGTTCTGATGTTCTTTACTGCACCAAGCAATCGTTCAATTTCTTGATAGTTAAATTCGTTGTTGTTAATTTCTTTTGCAACCCAATAAACTTGAAGAAAATCTTTTAATTGCGGTTCGCATAAAGCTAAATTATTTTTGATAATAGAAATATTTTTGGCAATTTTTAAAAATTCTTCTTTTATTTCATTTTCTAATTTTTTGCAAACATTTGTATCTTCTATAATTGCTAAAATACGGTGAGTTGCGGAAACTTTATCATTCGTAATTTGTGGAAAAATGATTTCTGCATTTTTGTCATTATCAGTTATATATTTATGTGCAAATTTCATCAATTCCGACAAAATTCGGCTCCCTGCATACAAATCTTGCGTTTTGCGTGCCTGTGCTATGAACGATTGCACGGGAGATATGGTGAATAGGAATAGGTGTTTCATTTTTTTATTTCGTTTTGAAAAGTATCGTTTTGTTTAATATATTTTTGATTTTCAGAATTAATCTGAATTTTCACAGGCATATAAATAGCATTTGCGATATATTTTCCTTCAGTATCTTTTCTTACAAAAAAGAAATAACGTTTTGGATATCTTTCAAAATTTAAGTTTTTTCCCTCATCTTTAATTTTATCAGAAGCAATATATTTATTATCGTTCAAAGTCGTTTTGACTTTATTTTTTGCATTCAAATATTTTTCTGCAATTTCCTCTAATGCTTCAATTGCCGTGTTTTTAATTTCAGAAATTTTAAAAATATTAAAATCTTTTTGCAAAGTAGGATATTCCCTTATTTGAGTATTTGTAATTTCATTTTTGAATTCTTCAATATTTAATAAATCGAAACTACCTATTAATTTTTTTAATGATATTGAGCCAAATCCGTTACGAGCTTTACTTCCCAGACAACCAAATAAATTAAGTGCAGATAAACAATTTTTAATTTCTGTTTCGAATATTGGATTGTAATTAATAATCAAATCGCATTTACCCTCGATAAATCTTTTGTTTTTTGAATTATCATTAAAATCGTAAAGACCATAACCAATATATTTAATAGCAGAAATTTGTCGTCCATTTGATTGTACATTTTTTGTAGATTTAATTGTTTCAAATGATTTAATTTGATAATTTTTATGTGGAACCGGTTTATTTTCTTTAACATTAAGATTTTTTTGAGTTTCTCTATGATTTTCAATTCTTATAATCACATTACTCCTCGTTGCAGGATTTGTTCCGCCAAAAATCTCACTTTCTTTTTTCTTTAAATCACTCAAACTCAAATGCCCATTCATTGCTCTCCACCAAAATCGCAAAGCACCTTTTATGCTTGGTGGTCGGAGTTCGGGAGTTTTGCCGTCGGCTCCTGATAGGAACATCGGCGTTATGGTTTCACATTCAAATGTTATGGTTTTCATATATTGTTTTTATTTTGTTTATATTCTATTTCAAATAATTCTTTTTCACGTTCCAATTCTTTACGAAGCTCTTCTTCTGTTGGTAAGTAGAGCATATATTTTGATGCAAAAAGTTGTTTGTTTTCGTTCAAAACTGAATATTTAACAACTGTTTGATCTTTTTCGGTACAAAGTATAATTCCAATTGTTGGATTATCATCGGCAGATTTATATTTATCTTCGTAAATGCGAACATACATGTCCATTTGCCCGATGTCTTGATGAGTAAGCTCTCCTGTTTTAATGTCAATCAGAACAAAACATTTCAGCAAATAATTATAAAAAACCAAATCTATATAAAAATGTTTGGTATCGGTTGAAATACGTTTTTGTCGTGATACAAAAGCAAATCCTCTACCGAGTTCTAACAAAAAATCGTTCATTTTATCAATTAGTGCCTGTTCGAGTTCTGTTTCGAGATATTTTTTGTTTTCTTTAAGTTGCAAAAATTCTAATACAAAAGGGTCTTTTAACACATCTTGGGGTAATAAATCTTTGGTTTTTTCTTTCATTTCTGCTATTACAGAAGATTTGTCTTTTGATGAAAGTATTCTTTCATAATACAAAGAATTTATTTGACGTTCTAAAGCTCTGTAACTCCAATTATTTTTTACTGCTTCGGTCATATAAAATTCTCTATCTTTGGGATTTTCAACAGTTATAAGAGTTTTATAATGCGACCAGCTCAAATATGGACTTATGATTTTAAATAATGGGTGTGTTTTAATGTGAATGGAATTTATTATTTTATATGAAGATTGGTGCTGCTGTGTGGCACTTATTTTAATATCTTTTTTTTCTTCCAATTTAAATTGGTGCTGCAGTGTGGCACTAATTAGAAACATTAAGTAAAATTGTCTATAACGCTTTAAATTGCTAGCATCATAACAGCTTCCAAATTCATCAGTAAGTTTTTCTGAAAGTTCTTTGATAATATATTTACCATATTCTGCTTTTGCTTTTCCTCCTTGTTCTTCTTCGACAATCATTCTGCCTATTTCCCAATTTTGAACTACTGATACAAAATTAACGGTTTTTGTAATTGCAGAACGAGTTTCGAGAATAAGTTTACGAATTTGTATGTGTAAATTGTTTATGTTGTTTGGAAGTTGCATTGATTTTTTATTTTACTGGTTCATTGATTAGATGATTTATTGTTTGCTATTAAATCATTCATCTGTTTTTTTTTGTTATAAAATTTATACACAACTCCGTAGCCCATACTCGACGATTTGCCCAATCCTATATGTGGGGGTAGGTATACGTTGGTTTTTATTGTCATATCTAACATTGTCTTGTATAAATTCTTGAATTTCTTTGTTCTTTGCTTGTCTATTGTTATAACTTTTACTCTCACTTGCTTGTCTTTTTCTATTGTCCAGCCAATGCCTTTGGCAAATGAAAGAATATTGCCAACTAGTATTCTTTCCAAAAAAGCATTTTTTTCTTCTTGTGTTTGTAGTTGTTTATATGTTTTGTAGTTATCGTCGTTTAAGCCAATCCAGTTGCGAATGGTGTATGAAAAAACGGTGTCATATACATTGAGATTGTATTGATTGAGCTTTAAACTCTTTATTTTGAGCACTATTTCTTGTCCATTCATAAGAATGTTCCATTTTGATTTTTCGAAGAGTTTGTAAATTTCGTCAACTCCTTCTTCTATGCATAGTATTGATGCATTAGTATTAATTCTTTTGTACTGTATAAGTGGATATGAAAATCTGTAACCATCATTTAAGTGATTGTGAAACAGAACGTTTTCGTGTCCAACTTTTGTTGCAACAGCGCCTCGAAATGCTGGTAGACTTTCTGCAACTATTTGATTATCAAATATTATTTCTACAATTCTTATCTTTTTCAATTTCTCAAATTTTGGTTTAAATTTATTTTAAATTTTTTGAATTTTCAAAAAAAATTTTTTATTTTTTTATAGAAGAATCGTTATTTTTTTTTTATTTTAAAAAACTTTTACTCTGTTTTATTATGTAAGAAAAACAGTAGTAAAAGTTTTATTAATTATAATTCCATCTTGACTAATTCTTTTTCTAAATCTTTAGTGATTCTTCTTATTACTGAATAAGCAAAATCGCCATTATCATTAATAAGAGTTTTTCATAATTTTTTGAGTTAGTTATTATTTTTTGATGTTAATTGTCAAAAATTGAATTTTTGTAATGAAATAATTATTTTAAGGTAGAATTATAGGCTGTTATAGCTTTATCAATTGCATCGTAATAAAGAAAGTAGTAAATTAAAGCTGAAATTATTGTTATGACAATAAAAAAGAATAATACAACTGACACCCAAAAGAGTGTTTCATAAGTTTTTGCCTTTTTCATAAATTCGCTTGATTCTGGTTTATTCATCAATAGGCTTTTAAATTCCTTTTTTGTAATTTCTTTGTCTCCTTTAAAATAACGATTGCGAAAAAAGCCTGTTTTGTAGGATAATTTTTCATCGTCTGCTGCAATTTTTTTGGGATTGTTAGAATCAGATTCAATACCTTCATAAATTTTTTTGTGTTCAAGTGTTGTTGACAAATTTGAACTCATTTTTAGTGTTGATTTTGTAGTATTTAGGACTACTGATGCATTTGAAAATTGCATTGCAATTACTGTAACAAATAATAAAAAAATTTTTTTCATATTT
>Ga0124947_1049148_pt1 | contig 13049 bp, 12 predicted proteins | sample YNPNP_2000MetaT_FD_92947 | JGI IMG/M metagenome (GOLD analysis project Ga0124947, IMG submission 92947) | Anoxygenic and chlorotrophic microbial mat microbial communities from Yellowstone National Park, USA - YNP NP_2000 MetaT (Metagenome... ... | reverse complement strand
CTGCGCGACGCCGCTGGCTGGGAGGGCTTCCGACCCGCGGGGGTCGAAGAGAGCTTCGGGCTGGGCCGCGGGTTGCCGCCCTTACGCCTGGAGACCCCCGCGGGACCGGCGCTGGTGGCGGGGCGCATTGACCGGATTGACCAGGATGGGCAGGGGCGCCTGGCGCTGATTGACTACAAGAGCGGCAGCGATCCCGGCCCACTCGACCGAACCCTCGAAGGGCGGGACGTGCAACTGACCCTGTACGTCCTGGCGGCCGAGCAACTGGCCGGGCCGGGGCAGCGCGTGGACCGGGCGGCATTTCTGATGATCGGCAGCGGGCGGCGCAGCCGGCCCCTCACCCCCGCCGAGCGCCCCGCGGCCGAAGCGGCCCTGCGTGAACGGCTCGCCGCCGCGATCAGCGGGAGTCGCGGGGGGATCTTCCCGGTGCGCCCCACCGAGAAGTGTCCCCCCGCGTGCGCCTTCGCCGCCATTTGCCGGGTCGAGGGGAAGAGGGCTGAGGGCTGAGGGCTGAGGGCTGAGGGCTGAGGGCTGAAGATCGAAGATAACTTCATATCTACCTGCTTTTGCCTGTTCCCCTCCTCTCTGTGATGTGCCACAGCGCGGCAGCTACCGAGTAGTCAGGCTCTGTAAACGGGCTGGACGGCGTCTCGTCCCCAGACACACCAGCCAGGCCCGTGCGTCCGCTGGATGCGCCTATCCTTCAGCCCCGGAGGCGCGTATCAGATCCGATGCACGCCCCCGACCATGCCACGCCGTGGCCGCAAGCCAGACCTCGCTCACCTTAACGAAGCAACCCTGCATCGATTGTGGCCTCGATGTCCGGTAGCGAAGTGGACGCCCGAAGGCCGGTCATCGAACCGAAGAATAAGCCCACAAGGAGCAGGACGACCGCAGCAATTACGCCAGCAAACAGCTCGATGCGGCCGCTAGAGCGCCGGGCCGCGCGTTGGGGCGGCATCTCGGCTGGGAGATCACGCTGGCAGAAGTGGCAGACCTTCGCGTCGCTACGGACGAGCTCGGCGCAGGAGGGGCAGCGGCGGAGAGCGCCACTGGCTAGCTGGTCGGCCTCGAGTCGGCGCCGGTCGGGCTCGGAAATGGCCACGATAAGGAGCCCGATGATGCCGAGGCCGCTGCCGACGAAGAAGCCCACCAGGGCCGAGCGGCCCTTGCCGTGATAAATGATGGCGGAGGGTAGGCCACAGAGAGAGACGCTGCTTATCAGCCCAATCACCCAGAAGTCAAGGAACATGCCGCGCCCGATGAACCAGCCCAGCGCAGCGCAGGATGCGATGATCAGCACGATGTCTGCCCAGGGCGCGCGGCGGCCCACCGTGGTCGACTCCGTTCGCGGCGTCGGCGCCGGTGTGGCGGTTGGAGGCAGTGTCGATAAGGGTGGTGCAGGAGCAATGACCGTCTCGGGCGATGCTACCACCGTTTGCGGCGCGACCTCAGCCGGCGAGGGCGAGGGCATAGCTATTGCTGGTGCAGCCGGAATGGGCGTCGGTTCAGGGGCTAGCGTAGTCGGCGACGGGGTGGTCGCAGGAGGGGTGATCGCCGTAGTCGCCGCCGGGCCGAGCTGAGCCAGGCCAGCCCTGGCCTTGTCGGCAAGGGGCGAGGCGGGATCAATGGCAATGACGCGCTCGAGACAATTGCGCATGCCCTCAGGCCCGGGCGCGACCGCGGCAAGCCATAGCCAGGCGCGCTGGTTCGCGGGATCTTCCTGGGTCGCTCTGAACAGGAGCTGGACGGCGGCACGTCTATCCCCGCTCCGCAAGGCAGCGATGCCCTGTTCAATAAGGTTGTCAACTGTCAGTGTGCTCATAGATGCCCCCCCGAAGAATGTGCTGCTATGACTTTGGGGTGATAATACCATTGGCATATTACTAGTACTACAACGAGAGCTGGTATAATCCTGCCTAGCCGACGCTGTGCAGGAGGAAGCGATGCCCACCGAGACCGTGCCAACCCTGACCTTGACGCCCGCCGATGTGGCGGATCTGGCCGATGCCTTGCGCCCCTAGCACGCCATCTCCGGCGCGTTCTTGAGCCGGAGTGAGTCGCGCACCTGGGCCGAACGCTATCTCCAGGGCCTGCTCAGCCCCATTGAGCGCACGTCGGTCGAGCCCATGGTCATCGCCCACCTGGGCGCCAGTGACAAGGCCATTCGGGGCATGCAGCAGTTCCTGACCGACAGCACCTGGGACGATGCCGCCATCCTGCGCCCCGCCACTGGCAGAAGGTCGCCGGGGATCTGGACGACGCCGAGGGGATGCTCATCGCCGATGGCAGTGACTTCGCCAAAAAGGGCCAGCACGCGGTCGGGGGCAAGCGCCAGTCCTGTGGCGAACTGGGCAAGATCGCCCATGGTCAGGCCGGGGTCTTTCTGGCGTATGCCCGTTCCCACGGCGCCACCTTGCTGGATCGACGGCTCTATCTGCCCCAAGCATGGCTGGAGGACCCGGCCTTTGCCGAGCGGCGGGCGAAGTACCGCCTCCCTGCGGAGGTGACCTTCCAGACCAGGAACGAGCTGACCCTGGCGATGGTGCAGGCCATCGTCGCGAGCCAGACGCTGCGCTGTCGCTGGTTCCTGGCCGACGAAGCGTTTGGCCGTGATACCGGGCTGCTGGATGCGATGGATGGCGTGGGGCTGTGGTACATGGTGGAGGTGTCCTGGGAGACCACGCTCTGGCTGGACGAAGGGGCCACGACGACCCCGCAGACCCTGTTCCGCACATTGGCGGGCAGCACTTGGCGCCGCCATCTGATCGGGGACGGCACCAAAGGCCCCCGCATCGCCGAGGCGCAGGTGCCGCGGGTTCGCGCGCAGCGGGACGCGCAACCGGGCCCAGAGGTGCGGCTGATCCTGCGCCTGGACCCCGAACGTGGTGAGCAGAAAGCCTTCCGCTCGAACGCACCGACGGCCGTGACGGCGGCCCGGCTCGTCACGGTGACGGGGTTGCGCTGGCCAGGTGAGCAGATCTTCGAAGGCGCCAAGCAGGAATTGGGGATGGGCGACGATGAGGTGCGGAGCTGGCCGGGCTGGCATCATCATATGACCCTGGTCACGCTGGCCCACGTCTTCCTGGTGCGGCTCCAGCATCGGTTAAAAAAACGCCCCGATGCTGACGCTGCCGCAGGTCTGCCTGTTACTCAGCGTCCGGTTGCCACTCCCAGCGCGTACGCTTGAGGGCGTGCTGGAGCAACTCGCCTACGACCATCGCCGCCGTGCGGCGGCGCAAACCAGTCACCGGGAGCGAACAGAACGCTGGATCGCGAACATGGACGAACTGATTGGCCCTGAGACTCCGTTGCTGGCCTCGCCCATCAAGGCCTGAGCCCGTTTGTCACGCGTTTACCTAGCTCTCGTAGCAGTAATAGGAAAATCAGGAACTGTTCACACCTGGGGTAACCCATGCGCCTGGGAGCGAGGGCGTCCCGCCCTCATCGCGTCTCCGCGGGCAAGATGGGTATTGAGAAATTAACCCGGTATACCGGGCTGGCCGTGGAGCTGAAGCCCTCGGCTACGGAATGCGAAGCCCGCCTGCGCGGGCTAGAGCGGATTATGTATTCAAAGACCATATGCCCGCGCTCCCGGGAGAAATGTGAACACTTACGAAAATTACAGAGTGGGAGGGCGACTTCGATGAGCTTGCGGGTGGGCATGCCGGGGACCGTTTCTAACAATCAAAAAAGATGGTTAACGACCCACTCACCTATCTGCTGGTATCTGTTACGCGCGGTTCCCAAACCCCAAAATGCCTGACCACAAACTGTGCGGGGGTAGCAGAGTTCGATTCCACTGTACTTCCGGGAACAAAGCAGGTACCAACATGGGCCACCTGCTGACCTGGATGCTGCTCCCATTCGCGACCGACCAGTGGCTCGATTTCCCCCCTGAACCTGGCGCCTTGCGCGAGTGTATGGGCCAGCAAGGGTTGTTCAGCCTTGAGCTGCAGCACTGGACGCTCGTGCTGGCCATCAAAACTGATCTGCCCGAACAGGCGGGCATCAGCATCTGCTGGTCGGCAACTAATCAACGCCAGATCGCCCCAGCCATAGCCGCGCTCGCCGCCAACCTGGAGCCGTTGACAGGCGGCTTGCCAGGGGAGCTCACAGCTATCGGAGGCGAAGACATACCCGACCAGAAAGACCGGTTCACATGTATCAATGGTATGCGGCGCGATAAACTCCACCTCGTGCAGCGTGCCGGTTGCGGCTGACTGCTGGGGGTAACTCAGCGCCGTGCTGCCATAACTACCAAGAAAGCGATACCGGAAACGCGCCGGATTTTCCCAGGGCCAGGCGATCTCGTATTTGTCCCTGGACATCGTCGTCGCACAGTCCCTGGGCATCGTCGCCGCATAGAAATAGCTGTAGGCGAGATGCTGATGCACCTGCTCACCCATCTCGCGGTAGGCCCGGGCCGGGGCGACGGCCCCTTGCCGGCTCGCCTGATCGCGCGTCAGACGCATGGTCAGCGCCCCCCACACCACGCGCCCGGTGACGTAGGGGCGGGTGCGTTGCACATTGCCTGCTTTGCTCCAGCCGATATGAACGGGAGTGCGCAGGCGGAAAATGACTTCATAGCACTGCCAGGCCATGACTGCTCCTTACTCGCGCGCTTTGGCCCCATAGCGGGCATAGATCAGCATCTGCTCCAGTGTTTCTTTGGCGAGGAGCAGTCGCTCAAGATCTATGCTCACCTTCTCGTTGATATGCTTCAAGATCGTTTCAGGCTTCTGGTCAGCCGGCTGATCCCAATCAAAACCGAGGCCAGCGAGGAGATCGAGCATCTGCTTGACAACAGTTTTACCATTATCCTTCTCTTTCGCCAGCAAATAGAGAAAACAGGCGTAGACGCCATGCTCCTGGAGGACGCCCAGGGCTTTGGTGATCGTGTTATCTACATCGCTGGCTTTTTGCTCGCGTGTCGCCGTAATGATGTTTTGCGCATGCTGAGCAGCCAGGCGATCAAGATTGTGCATTGGTCGGCTCCTTCCCAAACTCCTCCGTGATCGGCTCGCCCACGATCGCCATGCGGCCAAACCCGCGCGTGCCCATGCCGCCCACACCCAGCCATTCGATCATGCGCAACCCGGCTTTGAGCACATCCAGCGGGCCTGACCAGGCCCCGCCCGGCAGCGGTTCGCCCTGCTCTGTCTGGTCCACCTTGATAAAGCCACCGCGATAGTCATCCAGCACCACATCAGCGGTCAGGAAAGTGGCACGCGGCAGCGCCTCATAGGTGAAGAGCTTCCCTTCTTCGGCGGCGCCGCTTTGCGGGTGGATCGCCACCGAGGTACGCACTTCCAGGTTGCTATTCACGATCTGGCTGAAGAGCGCATCATGCACCAGCACGATCTTCTGGCTTACCGCTTGCCAGCGTGGGGTGTCCTTCCAACCATCCGGCGCGCTGATGGTCACCTTGCCGCCAATACCGAGCATCAGCCAGCCCAGGTTCAAGGGATCGTTGCGTTGCCACGTGAGCAGCGCACTATCGGTCGCCCAATCTCCCGGTGGCTCACCCAGCGTACAGCCCGCCTCGTGCAGACGCGCGACCGTGCTCACCCAGACCGGCCCGGCCATCGAATGGACGGGGAAGAGGAGCACCTGAGCATCGAAGACATTCACCACGCCGGAATAGCCGACGCTACTGTCGTCTTTTTCTTTGTCATCTTTTTCGTTGTTGCGTTTCGTCTTTTTGAGATAACCGAAGGTGTAGCAGACAGGATTACGACCTAAATCAAAATCGGGGTCTTCGGGATGTTTGTGTTCTTGCCCTGCTGCCCATGGAGTTCCATACAACTGCGCCGCATATGAACGTGCGGCCCCATGCAGACTGGTACCCGGAATCTTGGGAAGGCGTGTCCCCGGCTCACGCACAATACTATTGTCCACCCGGCCAAGCCGGTAGCCGCCAGCGCCGATATGCACCGGGTCGGTGGTCATGAAAAGATACCGCTGTCGTTTGTAGGTAGCCATCGTTAGCGCTCCTTGAGTATCTCCATGCGCAATTCGAGCAGATCTGCCAGTTCGCCGCGAACGCCGGCCTGGATCAAATGCTGCTGCCAGTCACGAGGGATGCTCCGCCAGCCAGTGGGTTGGGGATCATCGTTGGCGCGGTCCACCCACGTGCGTTGGGTCGCATCCCAGCGTCGCCGATGCGGCCATGCGGCCCCGGCAAGCGTATCGTGAACGAATTGCGTGAACACCTCATCATCCGGTTGGCTGCTCGTAGCGCCATACCACAATTCACGGGTTGCTTCGATCGTGGCAATCACCTGATACCGCTGCGACCGTTCCAGATGCGAGAGCAAGCGCCAGAGTAGCTCCAGGCGGTCAAGATCTTCGAGGTAGAACGGGCGCGTGGGGCGACTCGCTCGGCGGCCATCTTCGTTGTAGTGGATCTCGAAGCGACGCGAGGTGGTATCGAGGAACTCGAAGTCGAAGGTCGAAGGCGTGAAAAGAATCTGATCGCCTGCCTGGAGATCGCCGGCATGGACCAGCCATTTGCCCTGCGGATCCTTGAAGGCGCGCTGGCGACCGGCTGGCTGGACATTGCCATCTCGATCCTGCGGGAAGAAGACATACGGATACCAGTTATCAGGTGTTGCCCCATCACCCATCGCGGCGGGAACACACCAGGTAAGCGCGCTGTCGGCGCGCTCAAGCGTAAGGGTGATGGTTTGTTGAAACTGGCTGGTTCCATCGGCAAGCTGGTGTTTATCTGCAGGGAGCGCGCCAACCTGCATATGCGCAACCCGCCAGGGCTGGGGTGTCGCTCTGCGCTGCAACATCGCCTGGCCGGCATCCAGCGCGGCGCGCAGTGGCGTCCGGCGCGAGAAGTAGACCGCGCCAAGATGCAGCGGCAGGCGATTGCGCACCTTGCCCATCTCGCGTTCGTACTTCAGCTTGATCTGCCGCAAGATATCGAGGGAACGATCCGCAGGCACCAGCGCCAGAAAGCTACGCGGCTCGGCCAGGATGGGGATGGCTGTCGAATATGCCGTCTTCTGATAATCCGTTCTGATCAGCCGCCGGCCAGCCAGCAGATTCTGCTGGCGTTTCCCAGACGTCGCTTCAGGATTATACAGGGTTAGTGTGCGGTTGCCCCGCATAAACTCCCGTTGGAGATAATCTTCGAGCCAGATCGCAGCGCTTGCAGCATCTGCATACAATGCTCGTTCCGCGCCGAGACGACGCGCAACCGCGTTGAGATTGTCGGCTGAGATCAAGTAGCCGCCGCTCACGTTTGCCTGGGGAGGGTGCCAGACCGCACTCAACGTGGTTGCGCCAAGATCCAGTTCATAGACATGGAAAGGGCCAAGATCAGGCTCCTGGTCAAGATATAACAAGAGACGACGGCGGTCATCTGACAGATCCTCATGTAGCCTGGACTGCACCTCCTGCCAGAACTGGCGAGTAGTTTGCCAGATGCGCTGTACCCGGCTGAAAGAAGCTGTCTTTGTTGTTGTCGTTCCCTCATTGGGGGCAATCACCAGAAGCGAGTCGAGTAGCCTTCCATCCAGCCATCCCGCAAGATCGAATTGCCCGGCGATCAGCGCCAGTCGCCCATTGGTGTCAGCGACCTCGTCAATCCAGATCGTTTCGCGTGATTGCTTGCTTGCCCAGGCTTGCGAACGATCCAGTCGTCGTTGCTCACAGATATCGCACACATTGCGCTCAATGGCTTTCCTGGATGGTCCTTGTGGCCGCAGCCCACATACTGTGCAAATGACATCGACCCGGCTATTCCAGAACGCCTCGATAGCTACGACATCCGCTTGAGAACGAACGTCTGGCGAAAGCATCGCGTTGATAGCTGGTAGTTCGTCGCTTCCACTACGATTCGGATCTTGCCCCCACCAGGGTGTCGGTTCAATCGCCAATACTGGTACGATCTCACCCCCCAACTGCAATGCTTGATCATCCTTCAGCGTTGCTTTGGCAAATTCCTGGAGGATCAACTGAGACAGAGGAACCCCCTGGCTGTTTGTTAAGCTGAGCAGGTTAGACATGTCAGCAACAACATAAAGGCTGCCATGCTCATCGCGGTATACTTCATGCGCCAGTGGGTGGGTTTCTTCAAGCAACGAACGAACCCGTTCAAAAGCATTTTGCAGCAACTGTTGTCTGCTGAGCAGATCGGGAAGGCGTACGACGTTAAGCAAGTAGCCCAATCCATCAATCCGAACACTGAGTAAACGCCAACGCAAATTTTGCGCGGCAGGCGGTACACTACCTGATAAGAGAACATTTGCCAGGGATGTTTTGTACAGCGCACCAACCAGCAACCCCCAACTCCACAGATCAACCTCATTGGTTGGTCGCCGTGTATCTGCACCGACTTGAGGGAACAGTTTACGTAAGGCTACCAGCAGTTTCTGCCGTTCGGTCTGGGAATACGCTGCGAGCGAAGCCCAGGGCAATGCCCACATCTGGTTTGTCAGTCCAGATGGAACAGCGCGTTCAAACCCAAACGGCGAACTGATCTGAATACCGGGATAGGTCTGCTTTCCGCCAGCCGGGTCTTGTTTGTCAAAGTGAGCCGTGTTATGGCAGCGGGAAAGATACAGCCCTAAGAGGTCGGCATTCCAGGTGTTGTCATCGAGTAAGTTAGTCACAGTACGAGCATTTGATTGAACAGGCAGTTGTAGGTGTACACTGGTCAAAACACTGTAACGGCCAGCGAGACTGTTAGGATCAGTTGCTCCACCACTGGCGCGTGCTTCACTACGGGGTAGGGCCGAACCTTGAGGACTCGCAGCCTGCACTCTCAGTTGCTCATCTGAACACTTGCGATAGTCATGCAACCAGCCAATCGCTTCCGCCAGCAAGAGAGCATCACGATGTTGGGCAAGGATCTCCAACTGGCTCATCCCTCACCTCCACTCAGCAACTGCGCGGCCACCTGTCGCGCCTGTTCCTGCAAGCCGCTCAGGGTCGTGAACGTGCGTTCGGTGACGGGCGGTCGGGGAGGCGGAGCATCCGCGACGGCCTTTTCCCAGTCAGCTACTTGTTGTTGGTAGTTGCTCAATTGTGTCTGATAGTCTAAGAAAGCTGCGCGTGCTTCTGTATAGGCAGCTTGATCGCGATTGGTGGCCTTGTGTTTGTCGCGCCATTCTTTTGGTTTTAACCTGAAATCCTCATCAGGATATCTGGTTCGGAAACTTTGTACATTGGCAGGTATCTGAGGCTCGATTAGACGAACAGATTGATCACTTGTAGAAGTGGTGAATGCAGCGCGGATGAGCAACCTGCCCTGACCGGCGAGCTGCTCTTCCACAACCCCAAAGCCACTGCTGGTTTTCGCGCCGAAACCGTAGGTGGTCAGCATCGCGTGAAGACCGTGGGCAACCCCTTCGAGATCCTCAGCAGCCTGCTGCTGATCAACGGAGCCAAATGGCACATACAACAGGAGTAGCGTACCCGTTGTGCCCTGAGGCACGCACTCCATCAGAATCGGCCCGCGCTCGCCAACGCCACTTTGCCGGTTGTGCGGATTGATCACTTCCAGCCCGATCTTGTCGAAGAAGGTGGCGAAGAAATGCAGCCGGCCGGCGAAGAACCCGCTCGACGAGCAGTAGCGTCGTATCACCCGGCGGTAGAGGCGAGCCTGATCCTCCCCGCCGCATGTGTCCGGGAATGCCTCAACGCTCGCATCATCGGTCTGCACGCCCTTTTCATTCCCAAAAAGACGCGCCAGTTGCGCGCGCCGTTTCACGAATGCTTTGCGAACGGCGCGCTGTTGTCGCTCACCATCGCTGAGGCTGCTCCACCACTCCACGAGTTGCCGCACCATCGCAGCGCGCAACGCGCCCTTCCATCCCGTCGCCGCGACCATGGGAGCCTGAAAGATCTTCTCCTTGCGCACCGGGTTGTCGAGCAAATGGAAGGTGGTGTCATCTTTGCTCAGGTAGGGCTTGCGCAGGCGAAACGGCACGCGCAGCAGAAAGCTGAGGGCAGGCATCTGGAAGATAGCGTCATCGTCTGGCAGGAAATCAAAAGCCTCCGGAATTGCGCTCGTAGCAAGCTTCTTCTGCCAGGCATCCCGAATGGCATTGTCAAGTTCAGATCCTCTTGCTGCGAACCAGAGATAGGCCAGATGAGGTTCAATTTGAACTGCCTGATTTGCAGCCAGTTCGATCTCTCTTTCGGCTTGTTGGCGTGCATTTTTGTCGCGCTGTTGTTTGGCATGGTCAAGCCTTTGTGCAGCTTGCTCCAATTCACCCAGCTTCTCGCTCAACGTAATCTGCATGGAAGCATAATGATCACGCTGCATCGTCCGCCTCCTCTAACCCGAGCAAACTGCGCAGAAACATCTTCGCGTCGCCGCTATGCGGCGCAACTGTGTCGCGGGGGGAGTTGAACTCACGCCAGACCCGAAGCGTATAGTTGCTTTGCAAATGATCGTGAATAGCCTGCGCGATCTTATCGCGGCTCCAGCCAAGGTCATACTGTGTTGCTTTTTCAGGGATCCAGCCCCACACTCGCAGCAAGCCATCGCCGTAGGGCCGCGAGACTTTGATTTTGGACGCCATGCGCCCATCTTTCACTGTGCCCATAATGAAATGGCGTAAAGGCTGGTCTGTAGCAAATAAGCGGCGCAAATCATACTTCAGGTTGAATGTAGCCTGCTCCTGGGCGCCTGGCAGGTGAATACGCGCCAGAAAGATGTTGCACAGCGAAGGGAATTGGGGGTAGCTTTTGCTGCCTGCAGTAGCCAGCAGCCAGTCATACAGCGGTCGAGCATCGAGCCGGCCGTTCGTCAGTGTGATCACCCCGAAGCCCATCTGCGGGCGAGCGCCGATGGCGGCCCAGTCGGCCATGAATTGGATCAGGCCGCCGATAACCTCGGGCTTGAAGTCGGGGTGCAGGCTCTGGATTCGCAATGTAAGCGCGCCTGAACGTGGTTTGTCATTTACGTTCTGAGGAAAGTACCAGGTTGGGGTGCGGGTGTTTTCTTTGCTGTACTGGTATGATCGTTGGGCCTGAAGCTGCGATTTCACTCCATTGTCAGGGTTCGTGTTATCTTCAACATCAAGCCGAAAGCGCCTGCGCCACCCGGTCGCGCCAAACACCCGGCATACATCGCAGATGCCATTATCAGGCTCTGTGGCGTCATAGAGGCATTGTTGGCCAGTAGGGTCGCAAGCCTTCCCACCCCTCCCACGCACCAGCGCCTCCATCCACCAGCGCATGCTCCCGAGGATGCCAGTCTCGTGCAGGCGATCAACCCTGCCCGTTTCGACGCCGCCGGTCCATAAGGGGGTGAGCGTTTCGATGGGCACGTCCATGACCCTGTCTCCTTTTAGCAATGGTAGACATGGTTTCAGCAGGGCTATGCGGTATAGTACCGTCTCGCGCCGAACCGCCCCATCCCTGACCCTCCCCCACCGGGGGGAACCGGGCTCCTCCCCCCAGCGGGGGGAGGTTGGGAGGGGGGCGGAACGCTAAATCTCCTACGAACCTTGTCTTAGCGCGAATAACTCTACTTCCCCGCGCGTCACACCATTGCGTACCTGCGCCAACAATTCCCGGTGCCACCGCGTTCCCTCAGGCACCTGGACATCAAGGTGTCGTGCGACAGCCAGGAAGACATTCTCAGCACCGTTGTAGTACGAATGCAGCACCGTAGCGAGCGCGGCTAACTCTACTACATCGGGTGCTTGTTGTTGCACCCGATCAATCAGGTCGGCATAGGTTGCCAGCAGGAGATCAAGCTGTGCCAGCTCGACCTTGATCACTCGAATCAGGCCTTCAGCCAAGGTACACCAGGTTCTCGCTGCTCAACAAGGCTTCTACAAAAGGGCCAGGCAGATCGAGATCGACCAGATCAACTGGATGCTCAAGATCAGAAAGCAGTTGTCCAAGTAATAGGAAGAAGGAGTGTGGAGGACAGCCACGCACGGCTAAATCAATATCCGATCCTGCATGCCCGGCGCCGGTTGCCGTCGAGCCGAACAGGTAGACTTCCCGACAACCTCCGGCTTTCAGAATTGCGACCGCTCGCGCAAGATCCCGCGCTATCTCATCTGGATAGGCTTGTTGGATGTCATGGATTGGCTTTGTCATGCCTGCTTCCTCCTTACCTGGTCTATTACAGGACGTGCGCGGTGGAGGGGTATGGAGAGGCCGCGACTCTCCGCCTGTCCTGGCGCTCCACCCCCGCTGGAGGCGCTACCTCTACCTGGCATCGTCGAAACCTGCGGCGATGTCGCCGGGCAGACCAGGCAATTGCATGCCGCCCTGGATGACGCAGTGGAAATTGCCCGGCCCTACCGCGCGCAGCAACTGTTCGACAATCTTGCGAACGTCGTCGTAGGGGCCATTGACGTAGAACGGTTTGCCGTCCGGCCCCCCTGTCGGCACCGCCGTCGGCTCAGCGTCCGGGTTGGCGCCGGACAACAGGTGCGCGGCCTGGGCGTAGACCGGGTCGGGCTTGAAGCCCAGACGAGCGGCGTACTCCAGGCCCGTGAAGACGATCTTCGCCGCCAGGTCCAGGCTGGCCGGCGCCATCGGCTGGAGGCTCAAGGCGTGGGCACGGAGGTCCCGGTTATACTCGACGCTATCTTTGAACATCCGCACCTGCGCGCCCTTTACGCCGAGGCAGCCAAGGTCGATCAGCAGAAGCGCCGCGGCCACCCTGCCCGACTTCGGCGAGCGGCGCGCGACCAGGAGAGTGATCGCCGCCCCGGGCTTCTCCCAGTCCTGCGAGAGCAGCACCTCATGCACCGGCCAGTCGGCTGCGAGGGCGTATCCCCCCACCGGTTTCGAGGCCGGGCCTGTCTCACGCCCCATGTTACCCTTCGGTTTGCCCTTACCCAAGAGTCGCTCCCTTCTTTGTGGCGCTGGAGCCTTGCCCGCGTCTTGCTCCGTCGCTACCATTTTAGATTGCGGATGGTAGATTGCCGCGCAATGCAACAGGAAGCGCTCCAGCGCTCACGAGCGCGCGGCGTCTCATGACGCTTTGGTAGCTACGTTACGTCGAGGTGAAACGACCCTCGCGGGAGGGTTTGCTCCATGGACGGCTCGCGTGAGCATGG
>Ga0124947_1042099_pt1 | contig 13113 bp, 10 predicted proteins | sample YNPNP_2000MetaT_FD_92947 | JGI IMG/M metagenome (GOLD analysis project Ga0124947, IMG submission 92947) | Anoxygenic and chlorotrophic microbial mat microbial communities from Yellowstone National Park, USA - YNP NP_2000 MetaT (Metagenome... ... | reverse complement strand
TGCTAGCCTTTTTATATTTTTCTATGCTTCGCCCTTAGGTCCGCCAAAATTTAGTGGCAAGGGTGGTGCTTCAACAGCTTTAATTGGTCCAAACTGTGATTCAAATTTTTGAATATTATCTTTGAGAGCTAATAAAAGCCGTTTAGCATGTTCAGGGGTAAGTATAATGCGTGACTGAACTTTAGCTTTGGGCATTCCGGGCATCAATCTCACAAAGTCAATAACAAATTCTGAGTTTGAATGTGAGATAATAGCCAAGTTGGAGTATATTCCTTGCCCTACCTGTTCGTCTAATTCAATGTTGATTTCGCCTTTAGGCATTTCTTTATCGTTCATAGTTTTATTCATTTACTTCTACATTCTTTCTGCGAATGTTCGAAAGGTTTTCTAAATCTTGTTTTGAACCGACAATCATACGTTGATATTCTCTTAAACCAGTTCCAGCAGGAATTAAATGTCCAACGATAACGTTTTCTTTTAATCCTTCGAGGGTATCTACTTTTCCACGAACAGCAGCTTCGTTCAAAACTTTAGTAGTTTCTTGGAATGATGCAGCCGAAATAAAGCTATGTGTTTGTAATGCAGCACGTGTAATACCTTGCAGTACTTGGCTTGCTGTAGCAGGAACTGCATCGCGAGCGCTTACCAATTTTTTGTCGTTACGTTTTAACATAGAGTTTTCGTCGCGCAACTGGCGAACCGAAACAATCATACCAGGTTTAAAGTTTTCGCTATCGCCGGCATCAATTACAACTTTTTTACCGTAAATATTATCGTTTTCTTCTAAGAATTCTATTTTATCAACTAACATTTTTTCGAGGAATCGTGTATCGCCTGGGTCTTCGATTTGAACCTTGCGCATCATTTGGCGTACAACAATTTGAATGTTTGTCGTTAATTTTTACACCTTGTAAACGGTAAACTTCTTGAATTTCGTTAACAATGTATTCCTGAACAACCGTAGGTCCTTTAATAGCGAGAATATCGTTGGGTGTGATGGCTCCATCTGACAATGGTGTACCAGCTCTAACATAATCGCTTTCTTGAACCAATATTTGTTTTGACAATGGAATCATGTATTTCTTTTCTTCGCCAGTTTTTGAGCGTATAATAATTTCGCGGTTACCACGTTTAATCTTTCCATAAAATACTTCGCCATCTATTTCTGCTACAATAGCTGGATTCGATGGATTACGAGCCTCAAACAACTCGGTAACACGAGGTAAACCACCGGTAATATCGCCCGATTTACCAACAGCACGTGGAATTTTTACTAAAATAGAACCCGTTTTAATTTTATCGCCAACATTGAGCGAAACGTGAGCACCTACAGGAATATTGTAAGATTTTAATTCTAAGCCGTCTTTACCAATAATCTTAATAACTGGGTTTTTAGTCTTATCGCGCGTTTCGATGATAACTTTTTCTTTGAAGCCTGTTTGTTCGTCGGATTCTTCGCGATAAGTAATGTTCTCAAGCATATATTCAAAATCAACAGTACCTGTTGCTTCTGAAATAATCACAGCATTGTAAGGATCCCATTCGCACAATAAATCACCTTTTTTAACTTCAGCACCATGTTCAATATATAATTTTGAACCATAAGGTATGTTATGAGTCATTAAAACGATACCTGTGTTTTTATCAATTAAACGCAATTCTGTTAAACGACTCACAACAATACGTGTTTTCGATTTTGGTTCTTCTTCATAGGGTACTGTTCTTAATTCATCGATTTCGATAATACCGTCGTATTTTGCAATAACATTCGATTCGGTTGTAATATTCGAAGCAGTACCACCGACGTGGAATGTACGTAATGTTAACTGAGTACCAGGTTCGCCAATAGACTGTGCAGCAATAACTCCAACAGCCTCGCCTATTTTAACCATTCTACCGGTAGCTAAGTTGCGACCATAGCATTTTGCACATACTCCTTTCTTCGATTCGCAGGTTAATACCGAACGAATTTCAACAGATTCAATGGGTGAATTCTCGATAGTTTCGGCTATTTCTTCGGTTATTTCTTCACCAGCACCCACAATTAGTTTTCCTGTTTGAGGATGATAAACATCGTGAACAGAAACACGTCCTAAAATTCTATCGTAAAGCGATTCAACAATTTCTTCTCCTTTTTTAACAGCGCTAGCAACAAGTCCACGTAACGTACCGCAATCTTCTTGATTAATAATAACATCTTGAGTTACGTCAACTAAACGACGTGTTAAATAACCGGCATCGGCTGTTTTTAAAGCAGTATCTGCCAAACCTTTACGAGCACCGTGAGTAGATATAAAATACTCAAGTACCGACAAACCTTCTTTAAAGTTTGCCAAAATTGGGTTTTCGATAATTTCGTTACCTGTAGCTCCCGATTTTTGTGGTTTTGCCATAAGTCCACGCATACCGCAGAGCTGACGTATCTGTTCTTTAGAACCACGAGCACCCGAATCGAGCATCATATAAACAGGGTTGAAACCGTCGCGATGTTCTGAAATTTGTTTGAGCACCAAATTGGTCAATTTGGCATTAGTATGTGTCCAAATATCAATAATTTGATTGTAACGTTCGTTGTTGGTTATGAAACCCATGTTATAGTTTTGCATTACTTCTTCAACCTGGGCATAACCTTCTTCAATTAATTTTTCTTTTTCGGGTGGCACAATAACATCTTCGAGGTTAAACGACAATCCTCCTTTAAATGCCATGTAAAAACCCATATTTTTAATATCGTCGAGGAATTTAGCTGTTTTGGCTATACCTACAACTTTCAATACTTTTGAAATAATATCGCGAAGCGATTTTTTGGTCAACAATTCATTAATAAAACCTACTTCTTTGGGTACTACCTCATTAAACAAAACTCTACCGACAGTAGTTTCAACGATATGTTTAACTGGTTTACCATCTACCACATCATCAACCCTAACTTTTATTTGAGCATGCATATCGATTTTTCCTTCGTTATATGCAATAATAACTTCTTCGGGAGAATAAAAGATAGCACCTTCGCCTTTTACTTTAAAAGTAGGAGTTGATTTAGCAGGTTTGGTAATATAGTAAAGACCTAAAACCATATCTTGCGATGGAACGGTAATAGGTGCCCCATTACTTGGATTTAGAATATTATGCGATGCTAACATTAAAAGCTGGGCTTCTAAAATAGCTGCATTTCCAAGTGGTAAATGCACTGCCATTTGGTCACCGTCGAAGTCGGCGTTGAAAGCCGTACAAACTAAGGGGTGTAATTGTATTGCCTTTCCCTCGATAAGTTTAGGTTGAAATGCCTGAATACCCAATCGGTGTAGAGTTGGAGCACGGTTTAGTAGTACAGGGTGATTCTTTAAAACATTTTCGAGAATATCCCAAACTACTGGGTCGCGACGATCTACTATTTTCTTAGCAGATTTAACCGTTTTAACAATTCCGCGTTCAATGAGTTTACGAATAATAAAAGGTTTATAAAGCTCGGCAGCCATATCTTTCGGAAGACCGCATTCATGAATTTGTAATTCAGGTCCTACGACAATTACCGAACGAGCTGAATAATCGACACGTTTACCTAATAAGTTTTGACGAAAACGTCCTTGCTTACCTTTCAAGCTATCGCTCAATGATTTTAATGGGCGATTACCTTCGGTTTTTACAGCTTGCGATTTTCTCGAATTATCAAGTAAGCTGTCAACAGCTTCTTGAAGCATACGTTTTTCATTACGCAAAATTACTTCAGGAGCTTTGATGTCCATCAATCTTTTAAGACGATTATTGCGGATGATAACACGACGATATAAATCGTTTAAATCGCTGGTTGCAAAACGTCCGCCATCGAGAGGCACTAATGGACGTAATTCGGGAGGAATAACGGGTAAAATCTTAAGAATCATCCATTCGGGACGATTAATATTTTTCGATTCGCGAAAAGCCTCAACTACTTGTAAGCGTTTTAAAGCTTCAAGTTTACGTTGTTGAGATGATTCTTTTGAAGCTATATCACGCAATTCATACGATAAATCATCCAAATTGATTTGTTTAAGCAATTCGTATATAGCTTCAGCTCCCATTTTAGCAACAAATTTCTGAGGGTCGTCGTCGTGTAAAAGTTGATTTTCTTTTGGGAGGTTTTTTATGATTTCGATATATTCGTCGTCGGTAAGTAAGGTATATTTTTGAATGTCTTCTGATTCAAGAATACCAGGGTTAATAACGATATAACGTTCGTAATAAATGATAGATTCTATTTTCTTAGAATTTAAGCCAAGTAAAGCACCGATTTTATTAGGTTGCGAACGAATATACCAAATATGTGCAACGGGAACAACTAATTGTATGTGTCCCATACGTTCGCGACGAACTTTTTTCTCTGTTACTTCTACTCCGCAACGATCGCAAACAATGCCTTTGTAACGAATACGTTTGTATTTTCCGCAATGGCATTCGTAATCTTTAACAGGTCCGAAAATGCGTTCGCAAAATAAACCATCACGTTCGGGTTTATATGTTCTGTAGTTAATGGTTTCTGGTTTTAATACTTCACCCCACGAATGGTCGAGTATTTCTTCTGGTGAAGCTAAACCAATGGTAATTTTGCTAAAGTTTAGTTTTATTTTATTTTCTTTTCTAAAAGCCATAATTGTAATTTTTTAGGTTGCGGAATAATGAATTAATCCATATTAATGCTTAATCCTAAACCACGCAATTCGTGAACAAGCACATTAAACGACTCAGGAGTTCCTGGCTGTGGTAGTGGTTCGCCTTTAACAATAGCTTCGTAAGCTTTGGCTCTACCAACCACATCGTCTGATTTAATAGTTAGTATTTCTTGCAAAATATTTGACGCGCCGAATGCTTCGAGTGCCCAAACTTCCATTTCACCAAAACGTTGACCACCGAATTGTGCTTTACCGCCAAGAGGTTGTTGGGTAATCAATGAGTATGGACCAATGGAGCGTGCATGCATCTTATCGTCAACCATGTGACTAAGTTTAAGCATATAAATATAACCAACGGTAGCTGGCTGGTCAAAACGTTCGCCGGTTCCACCGTCGTAAAGGTAGGTTCTACCATAGCGTGGTAAACCTGCTTTATCGGTATATTCATTAATTTGCTCTAATGTAGCACCATCGAATACAGGGGTTGAGAACTTAACACCTAATTTTTTGCCAGCCCAGCCCAATACTGTTTCGTAAATTTGTCCTAAGTTCATACGCGAAGGAACGCCCAAGGGATTTAATACAATATCAACAGGTGTACCGTCGTCCATAAATGGCATATCTTCTTGACGTACTATTTTTGAAACAATACCTTTGTTTCCATGACGTCCTGCCATTTTATCGCCAACTTTAATCGGACGTTTTTGCGCTACATATACTTTTGCAAGTTTTACAATACCTTGAGGTAATTCATCGCCTACCGATAAGCTGAATTTTTTACGTTTTACTTCTGATTCAATTTCTTTGTATTTTAACAAATAATTGTGAATGAGTTGTGAAATAATTTCGTTTTTAGCTTTATCAGTAGTCCATTTATTAGGATTGATGTTCTGATAATCGATTGATTGTAACTGTTTGAGTGTAAATTTACTTCCTTTAGCAATTTGTTCTTTGTTAGCAAAGTCTTTTACGCCTTGAGAAGTTTTACCGTTTACAATTTCAAACAGTTTATCGACTAATCTTTGTTTAAGTTCTGCATATTTTTTATTTGCTTCTTCATCAATTTTGTCCATTAAGTTCTTTTCGGCAGTTTTAACTTTACGTTCCTTAATCTGTCGAGAGAACAATTTTTTGTCGATAACAACCCCATACATAGATGGAGGCACTTTTAACGAAGCATCTTTTACATCGCCAGCTTTATCGCCAAAAATAGCACGTAGTAGTTTTTCTTCGGGAGTAGGGTCTGATTCACCTTTAGGTGTGATTTTACCAATTAAAATGTCGCCCGGTTTTACATAAGCCCCTATTCTTATTAAACCGTTTTCGTCGAGGTTTTTAGTTGCTTCTTCGCTAACATTAGGTATATCGGATGTAAGTTCTTCTACACCGCGTTTAGTATCGCGAACTTCGAGTACAAACTCATCTACATGAACAGAGGTAAAATAGTCTTCGCGAACTAATTTTTCGTTCAATACTATAGCATCCTCAAAATTATAGCCTTTCCAAGGCATGAAGGCGACTTTAAGATTTCTTCCGAGTGCTAATTCACCATTTTGAGTTGAATAACCCTCAGTAAGAGGTTCACCTTTTTTTACCTTTTGTCCTTTTTTAACTAACGGACGTAGCGTTATAGTTGTGCTTTGGTTTGTACGTTTAAATTTGGGTAATTTATAAACTACTTTATCGTCTTCGAAGCTTAAAAATCGTTCTTCGTTGGTTCTATTATAGCGAACAATAATTTCATTTGCATCAACATATTCAATAACACCATCGTTTTCAGCAACAATCACAGCTCTTGAATCGATAGCCACTTTAGCCTCTAAACCAGTTCCAACGATTGGTGTTTCGGGTTTTAACAATGGTACTGCTTGACGCATCATGTTTGACCCCATTAAGGCACGGTTAGCGTCGTCGTGTTCGAGGAATGGTATTAAACTGGCTGCTACTGAAGCTATTTGATTTGGAGCAACATCAATGAGTTGAATTTGTTCAGGTTCGAGTACAGTGAAATCGCCTTTGTATCGTGCTTTAACTTTAGGTACGATAAAGGTGCCATCATCGTTAATAAGTGCTGTAGCTTGACCAATGATGTTTTCTTCTTCTTCTTCGGCTGATAAATAAACAACCTCGTTGTTATCTAATTTAACTTTTCCGTTTTCAACCTTTCTGTAAGGAGTTTCAATAAATCCAAGGTTGTTAATTTTAGCATAAATCGTAAGCGATGAAATAAGACCAATATTAGGTCCTTCGGGTGTTTCAATGGGGCATAAACGTCCGTAATGGGTATAGTGAACGTCGCGAACCTCAAAACCGGCTCTTTCGCGTGTTAAACCACCAGGTCCTAATGCCGATATACGACGTTTATGAGTCATTTCGGCAAGTGGATTGGTTTGGTCCATAAACTGCGATAAGGGGTTTGTACCAAAAAATGTATTAAGTACCGACGATAAACTCTTGGAATTAACCAAATCGGCAGGTGTAAAAACTTCGTTATCGCGAACATTCATTTTTTCACGAATAGTGCGTGCCATACGTGCTAAGCCAACTCCAAACTGTCCCATAAGCTGTTCGCCAACAGTTCTAACTCTTCGATTGCTCAAATGGTCAATATCGTCAACATCGGCTTTAGAATTTATTAGCTGTATTAAATATTGAATAATAGAAATAATATCTTCTTTGGTTAGAGTTCTTACATCGATAGGAGTTTCGAGGTTTAATTTTTTATTTATTCTATAACGTCCTACTTCGCCTAAATCGTAACGTTTGATAGAAAAAAATAAGTTTTCGATGGTAGAGCGAGCTGTTTCTTCATCGGGTGGTTCAGCGCTTCTTAATTGACGGTATATATAATAGATTGCTTCTTTTTCAGAATTAGTAGAATCTTTTTGTAAGGTATTATATATAATGGCGTAATCGTTTAAATTTTGGTCTTCGCGATGCAGGATAATTGTTTTTGCTCCTGAATCGACAATCATATCGATATGATCTTTCTCGATAATTGTTTCGCGTTCAATAATAACTTCGTTACGTTCGATAGATGAAACTTCGCCAGTATCTTCATCAACAAAATCTTCGATCCATGTTTTTAAAACGCGAGCAGCTAAACGGCGACCAATATATTTTTTTAGACCCGTTTTTGAAACTTTTATTTCTTCGGCAAGATTAAAAATTTCGAGAATATCTTTATCGGTTTGAAAACCTATTGCTCTCAACAAGGTTGTAACCGGTAATTTCTTTTTGCGATCGATGTATGCATACATGACATTGTTAATGTCTGTTGCAAATTCTATCCACGATCCTTTAAAAGGAATAATACGGGCTGAATAAAGTTTTGTACCGTTAGCATGAATACTTTGTCCGAAAAACACACCTGGTGAACGATGCAACTGTGATACAATAATTCGTTCTGCTCCATTAATAACAAATGTTCCTTTGGGAGTCATATAAGGAACTGTACCCAAAAATACATCTTCGACTTTTGTATCAAAATCTTCGTGTTCGGGGTCGGTACAATATAATTTTAATTTTGCTTTAAGCGAAACGCTATATGTCAGACCTCTTTCTATACATTCGTCAACGGTATATTTGGGAGGGTCAACATAATAATCGATAAACTCCAATACAAAATTATTTCTTGTATCGGAGATGGGAAAGTTTTCTAAAAAAACTTTAAATAAACCTTCGTTTTTTCTTTTTTCGGGAGTAGAGTTAAATTGGAAAAACTCCTCGAACGATTTTAATTGTACTTCTAAGAAATCCGGATATGGATATTCAATTTTTTGAGTACTAAAACTTATTCTTTTATTTTTATTAGCAGACATTGCAAATGATTTTAATGAACCTTAAATTAAGTAAAACAACAAAAAGGCTTAAGACCTATAAAATAGGTCTTAAACCTTTAATAAAAAGACGTTTGCTTTTTTTATTTAAGTTCAACTTCTGCGCCTGCTTCTTCTAATTTTGCTTTTAATGATTCAGCTTCTTCTTTGCTAACACCTTCTTTTATTGCTTTAGGAGCTGCATCAACTAAATCTTTAGCTTCTTTTAAACCTAAATTTGTTAATTCTTTAACAAGTTTTACTACTTGTAATTTAGCACCACCTGCTGATTTTAAAATAACATCGAATTGTGTTTTTTCGGCTGGACCTGATTCGCCACCTGCGGGAGCAGCAGCAACAGCTACAGGAGCTGCAGCAGGTTCGATACCATACTCATCTTTAAGTATTTGTGCTAATTCGTTAACTTCTTTTACGGTTAGATTTACTAACTGTTCAGCTAAAACTTTTAAATCTGCCATTGTTGTAAAGTTTTAAATTTATACTACATTAATAATTTATTTTTCTGAAAGGGTTTTCACCACACCGGCAATAATATGCTTACCGGATTCGAGTGAAGAAATAACGTTACGCATAGGTGATTGTAACAATAGAATGATGTCTCCAATGAGTTCTTCTTTGCTCTTAATGGAGGCAAGGGTTTCTAATTGACTATCACCAATGTAAACGGATTCTTCAACATAAGCTGCTTTAATTAAGGGTTTTGGTTGTTTTTTACGTAATTCCTTAATTAATTTAGCAGGTTCACTACTGGAGTTCGAAAACATTATTGAAGAGCCGCCTTTTAACGTATCGAAAATAGGTGTGTACTTATCTTCGAATTTTTCAAGGGCTTTTCTAAATAATGTGTTTTTTACTGTTATCAGTTTAATGTTCTTCTCATAACATTTGCGACGCAACATGCTAGTATCCGAAGCATTCATATCAGCAATATCAGTTACATAAAAATGACTGTATTGCTTAATTTGTTCGGTAAGTTGGTCGATTATTTGATTTTTTTCTTCTCTTGTCATGATTACTTCTCCCTCATTAAGCTTCAACTGATTTAGGATCTATTTTAATACCTGGGCTCATTGTACTTGACATATATAAGCTCTGGATATAAGTTCCTTTAGCTGAAGTAGGTTTTAGTTTAATTATAGTGCGAATAAATTCAAGGGCATTTTCGTAGATTTGAGTTTCGTTAAACGAAACTTTGCCAATAGAAGAGTGTACTATACCGTTTTTATCAACTTTAAAATCAATTTTACCCATTTTAACTTCTTTAACGGCTTTACCAATTTCCATGGTAACAGTACCACTTTTGGGGTTTGGCATTAATCCACGAGGTCCTAATACTTTACCTAATGCACCTATCTTACTCATTACTGAGGGCATAGTAATAATAACATCCACATCTGTCCAACCGCCCTTTATCTTTTCGATATACTCATCTAAACCAACATAATCGGCACCAGCTTCTTTAGCTTCTGCTTCTTTATCGGGTGTACACAATACTAACACACGGGTTTGTTTACCTGTTCCATGAGGAAGAGTAACAACACCACGAACCATTTGATTCGATTTACGAGGGTCTATACCTAAACGTACATCCAAATCAACAGAAGCATCAAACTTTGTAAAAGTTATTTCTTTTACTAGCTTGGCTGCTTCTTGCAAAGAATAAGCTTGTTGCTTATTAATCTTTGCAAGGACTGATTTTCTATTCTTTGTCAACTTATTCATTGTAAATCATTATTACTAGTTAAAAGGAGGTGTACCAACAACTGTTATTCCCATACTTCTGGCTGTACCGGCTACCATTTTCATTGCCGATTCAAGAGTAAAGCAGTTTAAATCAACCATTTTATCTTGAGCAATAGCTTTTACTTGGTCCCAAGTAACTTGCCCTACTTTGTTACGATTAGGCTCTGAAGAACCTTTTTGTAACTTAGCAGCTTCAAGCAATTGAACTGCAGCAGGAGGAGTTTTTACAACAAAATCAAATGATTTATCGTTGTAAACGGTAATTACAACGGGTAAAATTTTACCTGCCTTGTCTTGTGTACGGGCATTAAATTGTTTGCAAAATTCCATAATGTTAACACCTTTAGAACCTAATGCAGGTCCTACCGGTGGTGATGGATTTGCAGCACCGCCTTTAATTTGTAACTTAATGTAAGTTTCAATTTGCTTTGCCATAGGCTTTTTAATTTTCTTTTTCTACTTGCATAAAACTTAACTCAAGGGGAGTTTTACGTCCAAAGATTTTAACCATCACCTTAAGTTTCTTTTTTTCTTCGTTCACCTCTTCGATGATACCTGTAAAGCCATTGAAAGGCCCGTCAATAACTTTTACAGATTCATTAACAAAGAAAGGTGTAACGTTTTCTTCACCACTTTCAGCTAACTCGTCCACTTTTCCCAAAATACGATTTATTTCGTTTGGTTTTAGTGGAATAGGTTCGCCTTCGGGAGTTGTTAAAAATCCGAGTACACCATTTACATGGCGAATTATATGAGCTATTTCGCCCACTAATGTACCATATATAAGGATGTAACCGGGGAAATAATTACGTTCTTTACTAATCTTTTTACCTTTGCGTAACTGGTAAACTTTTTCGGTAGGAACCAATACTTGCGAAACATAATCTTGTAAATTGAGACGATTAATTTCAGCCTCAATATACTCCTTTATCTTCTTTTCTTTGCCACTTATGGCTTTTACAACATACCACTGTTTCGAATTATCGTCCATACCTCAAAGAAGATTAGTAAAACAACCTATAAATCCCATGCATTACATTGCTAAAAACTAAGTCCATCAATGAAACGATGAGTGCTATAATAAAGGAAGCAACCATTACAACGATAGCACTTGACTGAAGCTCTTTCCATGTAGGCCATGTAACTTTTTCTTTTAGCTCTACATAAGCTTCATGCAAGTATGTTTTAATTTTTCTCATAATTATTTTTTGTCTTGCACGGGTGGAGAGACTCGAACTCCCAGCCAATGGTTTTGGAGACCACTACTCTACCAATTGAGCTACACCCGTATAAAAAGCAAAACAGCCTTTTTGCTGTTTTGCTTTTTAATTTAATTATTCAATAATATCGGTTACCTGACCTGCTCCAACGGTTCTACCACCTTCGCGAATAGCGAAACGTAAACCTTTGTTGATAGCAACTGGGTAAATTAATTTTACTTCGATAGATAAGTTATCACCAGGCATAACCATTTCTACACCTTCGGGAAGAATTACTTCACCAGTAATATCTAAGGTACGTAAATAGAACTGAGGACGGTAGTGATTTCTGAATGCAGTATGACGTCCACCTTCTTCTTTCTTCAAGATATAAACTTCGGCTTTAAAATGAGTATGAGGAGTAATGGTACCAGGTTTTGCAATAACCATACCTCTTTGAATTTCTTTTTTGTCGATACCACGAAGTAATAAACCTACGTTGTCGCCAGCTTCACCGCGGTCTAATATTTTACGGAACATTTCAACACCGGTAATAACAGTTTTCTTCTTTTCGTGTCCTAAACCAACGATTTCCATTTCGTCGCCTGTAGTAACAAAACCAGTTTCAATTCTACCGGTAGCCACAGTACCACGACCTGTAATTGAGAACACATCTTCAACAGGCATTAAGAATGGTTTTTCAACATCACGAACTGGAAGAGGAATATATTCATCAACTACGTTCATGAGGTCTAAAATTTTAGCTACCCATTTGGGGTCACCATTTAAACCACCTAATGCCGAACCGCGAATAACTGGAGCATTGTCGCCATCGAATTGATAGAAGTTTAATAATTCGCGTACTTCCATTTCAACGAGGTCGAGCATTTCTTCGTCTTCAACCATGTCCACTTTGTTGATAAAAACAACAATTTTAGGAACGTTTACCTGACGAGCTAAAAGAATATGTTCGCGTGTTTGAGGCATAGGACCATCGGTAGCAGCTACTACTAAGATGGCACCGTCCATTTGTGCTGCACCAGTTACCATGTTTTTAATATAGTCGGCATGACCAGGGCAGTCGATATGTGCATAATGTCTTTTTTCGGTTTGATATTCAACGTGAGCTGTGTTAATTGTAATACCACGTTCTTTTTCTTCCGGTGCATTATCAATTGAATCAAATGTACGGAATTCTGATAATCCTTTTTCTGCTAATACTTTAGTAATTGCAGACGTTAAAGTGGTCTTACCATGGTCAATGTGTCCAATGGTACCAATATTAACGTGAGGTTTCGTTCTTTCAAATTTTTCTTTTGCCATAATTTAGAATTTTATAAATTAATACTCGTTTTTAAAATAAAGTTAGAGCCAATGATGGGAGTTGAACCCATGACCCCTTCCTTACCAAGGAAGTGCTCTACCACTGAGCTACATCGGCAAAAAGAGCGGGAAACGGGACTCGGACCCGCGACCCTCAGCGTGGAAGGCTGATGCTCTACCAACTGAGCTATTCCCGCAACTATGTTGGTAAGTGGGGAGAGCAGGATTCGAACCTACGAAGGCATACGCCAGCAGATTTACAGTCTGCCCCAGTTGGCCGCTTTGGTATCTCCCCAACTTTATTTTGAGCCGATGGAGGGATTCGAACCCCCGACCCGCTGATTACAAATCAGCTGCTCT
>Ga0124947_1028426_pt1 | contig 13279 bp, 9 predicted proteins | sample YNPNP_2000MetaT_FD_92947 | JGI IMG/M metagenome (GOLD analysis project Ga0124947, IMG submission 92947) | Anoxygenic and chlorotrophic microbial mat microbial communities from Yellowstone National Park, USA - YNP NP_2000 MetaT (Metagenome... ... | reverse complement strand
CAAAATGAAAAAAGTATCAATTTTCAATAAAAGGTGTAATATGTTCAAAAAATTTACCAGTATCGTTCTATCGTTACTGTTAATAGCAGTGTTTGCCAATAATATAGTACGGGCAGATGTGGATATCGAAAAAGTTCGAGCCACACTACCTAAATTATTGGGTGCAAACAACGCCGGAACCGAATTTGTTTTCGGTTTCCACCCGTGTTGGGAAGAATTTGGCGCCAACAACGCTTTGCGTATCTATGTTTCATCCCCAGTAGTAACTCAAGTAAGTTTGACAATACCTTACTTTAGCGAAGAACCCTATATGATCAAGACAACAAAACCAAATGATATCATCGAATTCGTATTAGCTCCAGCTGTTGGGCAACCCTACACTCGTGGTGCCGGTGGACAAGTTTCTACTTTAAAACCAACTCAAGTATGGCCTGGAAGAGGTATCATTCTTAAAGCTGATGCTCCTATCATTGCCTATGGTGTTACTCGTTATCAATACACTTCAGATGGTTTTTTGGCAGTTCCAACTCACGCATTAAGCAAAAATTACATAGTTTCGGCTTACCGTGAAACAGCAAATTTCCAATCTCAATCCTTAACTCCTTATGCAGACATTATTGGTGTTTTCGACAAAACACGGGTTACCATACAAATTGGCGGCAACAATGCAACAACTGTTAGAACAATAGATGACAAGAAATGGAAACCTTACAATACATTGCGAGCAGACCTAAATCGAGGAGATTTCTGGTTGATTGCCTCCGAAGGACCCCAATCCGATATTGGTGGAACATATGTTTCGGCAAATAAACCAGTTGCAGTTCTCTCTGGTTCCCACTGTGCTTATATTCCCACTGCAGTTGCAGCTTGCGACTTTATTATAGAGCAAGAACTGCCCGTAATCGCTTGGGGAAAGAAATACCACGTAACAAATATTGTTGATCGCAAGAAAGCTTCAATCATTCGTATGTTCGCTAAAGAGCCAAATACGAGCTTTTACCGAAATGGTGGAAACGAAATTGGCTATTTAACACAAAACTTTGGTATGGAAGGCGAAGGCTGGTTAGAAACTCGTCACGATCCAGATACAAACCGACCAGCAGTAATTCATTCAGATAAAGCAATCAATGTTGTTCAATATAACCAAGGTATGCAAGATGACAATGTGCCAAGTGACCCATTCCAATTGATGTTAACACCCGAAGAACAATTCCAAAACGAAATCATATTCAACACGCCTGGAATTCGAGGTGGTTATGGATTTAGAAAAAACTACATTAACATTGTATATAAATCAGACTCGACTGGACAAATCCCCGAAGATTTAGTGCTTGGCGAAGTGTTTCCAACTGGCGAAACAAAATGGACCAAGGTAAGAGATATATCTGGTGCTCCAGGTGCAATTTTCCAAGATCCAGACCAATTTGATAAAAAAGAAAAATACTTCTCGAAAACTATCCAAATGCCATACGACGCTGTGTACAGATTGAAATGCGAATCACAAAAAATTGCTGCTTATGCTTATGGTTTCGCAGACTGGGATTCCTATGGATTTCCAACATCAATTGCTTTGGCAGATTTGGAAAGACCAGATACAGTATGCCCAATTCCATATTACAAACAATTTTGCGATGGTAGTACAATAGACCCACGCAATGGTAAAAATACAGGTATCGTTATGGATATGCCAGATAACGATACTATTAGAACAAATTTAGCGATTGTTATTTACCACAGAAACGAAAGTTACAATTATTTCTTCGAATACGACGATTTTATCCCTGGAGAGACAAGAACAATAAAATGGTCTTTAAAAACAGTTGACCCCAATCAAGATGCCCGTGCTATAATTACATTTGCTGATAGAGCTGGAAACGACACAACAATTAAAATCGATTATAATGCCATCAAATTATCAATAATTCCACGATCTTATTATTTTGGCAATTTGAAAATTGGAGAATCGAAAACACAAAACTTTGTTGTCAAAAATGACTCCAAGACAAGTGCAGCAGTATTAACTGAACTATCCTTACAAACCTTTAAAAATAACTTAGAAGCCCAAGGCTTTACTCTTAATATCCCTGATGATTTCTTGACAGAACCATTGCAACCTGGTCAAACCCGTTCGTTTAGTGTTACATTCAAAGCAACAAAAGAAGGTGAATTCCGCGACTCAATAGGTGTTGGAGATACTTGTTTCTATCAATTTAAATCTTTAATTAGAGCAAGCGTTGGTACTCCAATTATTAATGTGTCGGATGTAGATTTTGGAAAGAGAACCGTTGGATTCAAAACCAATCCAATGATTGCAACTATTACTAACACTGGAACAACTTCGTTGGCTATTACAGGCTACGAAAACAACAAACTTTCGGTATTCACACACGATTTACCAACCGACATTTCACCTACCAATCCATTAATTATCGATAAAGGTGGTTCCTATCAATTTAATGTTTGGTTCGAACCAAACGCTGTAAAAGTTTTTGAGGACGAAATTGTATTTATTAGTGATGCCGGCACAATCAAAGATAATGTTTGCAAAATAGTTGGCGAAGGTATCGAACCTATGTTGGAAGCAACTGGAGATAATTGGGGTCGTAAACGTGTCCATCTCGCCCGTTACGATGATCCAACAAGTATCTATAAATTCACCCCTTATCCATCTCCAAATGGAGCTATTCAATTACGCAATGATGGATCTAAAGAGGTATCTCTAAGTAAAATTAATATTCTTGAAAATAAAAATGGCGATGCATTCGAAATTGAAATTAATGGTAAATTAGAACCAATAACAAAATACATTAATAGCTTAGGTCTAATTAAAGATAAAGATGGCAAATCCATTACAGTTATCGAAAAACAAGGTACACGACAGATACCAGTATTCTTCCATCCAAAAACTGAAGGTGAACATAAGTTAGTTCTCGAATACGAAAGCGATGCTCCCGTCAAACCAACATCAGTTTTGGAAGGTATTGGTATATATCCAAAAATTTCCACAATTGATTTGGACTTTGGAACAAAAGTTATAGGTGATACACCTGCTAAAAGAACATTAAGGTTTGTAAACGAAACTTGGGACTACTCAGACCAAGTTGAGATTGCTCAGCTAGTAAATTTACCAAATGGTGCAATATCAGCTAAAATAGGAACTTACGGTTCAGAAGGATTCAATTATGACGGTGATAACATTCGATTGGATATGGCTGGAATAGCAAAATTCCCCGTAAAACTAAATCCTGGACAATTTATTGAATTAGATTGTGAATTTGCACCATCCAAGACTGGTAATGCTGTTGCTACACTCACTACTATCAGCGATGCAGCAGCCGAAGCACCATCTCGATGGACAGGATTTGGTATTCAAGAAGGATTAGAGATGATCGAAGGAAATGAACCATATATTTGTTATAATACTACAGATGAAATAACAGTTCTTTTACGAAATACCGGTTCCAGTGCCGTTAATGTATTACCTGGTGAAGTCAAAATTATAAATGATCCAAATAATGTATTTATTATCGACAGGGTTACTCGTGCCGACTTATCTCAAATCAACTACCAAAATGGTTTTGCTTTAGCTTCCGGTGAAACTGTCAATATATTTGTTAAGTATGTTCCAAAGACTTGGAAACAACCAAATCAACAAGAACTGCACGAAGCAAAAGTTCAAGTTAAAACTGATGCAGTTACTCCATCATTGAAAACTTTAACTGCTGGAGTTAAGGGTCGTGCTATCCACTTCACTCGCACAAGCGAATCACTTATAAATGGACAGCAACAAGTTATCGTAGATCCTGGTCAAGATCCAAAAACAAAACCAATTGCTTACTCGATATACATCAATCAAGGTAATCTACTTGATGTTGCCAATCCAACTGAATATACAATTACAATGAAATACGAAAAGAACTTCCTTGCTATTCGCGAAGAAAACAACAAGCTTTTGGTTAATGTTGGAGCAGATATGCCTGCCGGTTGGAGCGTAAAAAGTACAAAACTCTCACTTGACAAAGCTACCAACATAGAAACAGTAACAATAGTATTAAGCGGTCTCACACCTTTAAAGAAAGCAGAACGCACCGAATTAGTTCGAGTTGAATTTATATCGTGGTTACCTTGGTACAAAGATGATCAAGGACAAGTAAAAGCCAAAACAATTGAAATTACTCATACAATTGCAACAAATGAACAATGCGTCGATTATATCGATCCAAAGAGCTCCAAGGCTTCTTTAACCGAAGTTTGTGTTGACAACTTACGTCCAATTGTAATAAGTGCAGCCGACTATAACTTGGGTGCTATCAATCCTAACCCAGTAACAGCTTCGGGCACTGATATCCCATTCTCTATTGCTTTCGATGGCTTTGTCGAAATTCGCATCATAGATGCTTCAGGTAATGTTGTAGATGTTCCAATTTCGGGTGATATGAAAGCTGGATCCTATTCAATTCGACTACCAATCGAAAAATTAGCTAATGGTGCTTACATTTTGGAAATGGTTTCGGGTGAATTCCGCGAAACCCGCAAGTTCAACGTTGTTAAATAAACTTTAAAAGTATTCAAATATTTAAGGGCTGTCCTTTTTTAGGTACAGCCCTTTATTTTTGTTTATTTGAAATAATTATAGTAATTTTGTGAAAATATAAGAGCATTTTATGCCAAAAGTAATTGAAGGAAAGTTTGATGCAAGTGGTAAAAAATTTGCCATTGTTGTCTCTCGTTTTAACGATTTTATCACCAAGAAACTATTAGAAGGCGCTTTGGATGGACTTTATCGTCACAATGCAATCGACGAAAATATATCAATTTACTACGTACCAGGTGCATATGAAATACCCCTGATATGCAAAAAAATAGCCGAATCCAAGAAATTCGATGCAGTAATTGCATTAGGTACCGTAATTCGAGGCAACACACCCCATTTTGACTACATTGCAAGCGAAGTTGCCAAAGGAGTTGCCCAAGTTAATTTAGAAACTGGTGTGCCTGTTATCTTTGGTGTCTTAACAACCGAATCTATCGAACAAGCAGTCGAGCGAGCTGGTTCCAAAGGTGGCAACAAAGGTTTTGATGCTGCGATGACAGCAATCGAAATGATATCTTTAATCAACCAAATATAAATTTTAATATATCTCAATATTATTTACTTTAATAAAAAAACAAAATACGATTATATTCGTATTTAACACATACTGTATTGGTGAGTTGATGAGAAGAGAGGTTTATAAAATTCCAAGTTCTTTTACAAACAAGGATATGGAAATAATTGTCTATGGCCACTTTGGTATTAATTTTTTAATGTTTCCCATCACCGACGATGACCCCTATGAATACGAAAAAATTGGGCTTATCGAAGCAATCGAACCATTGATTGAAAAAGGACATATCAAGCTATTCTCTATACAAACAAACAACTTAGATAGCTGGCTGAATGAAAATATTCCTTATGAAGAGCGATCCAATCAACACTACTTATTCAATCAATTTTTAGTCAACGAAGTAAAACAATTTATTTACGACGACAATGGATCACCAGTGCCAATAGTTACTTGTGGTGCCGGCATTGGAGGCTATCACTCGGTTAATTCCTATCTACGTCGTCCCGATATTTTTATTGGAAGTATTGGTGCTAATGCTTTTTACGATATTCAATGGCTCTCGAAAAATTATTATGACGAAAATTGTTATTATAATTCCCCTATTCATTATTTACCAAATCTTGAAGATAACTACTGGTTATCGTTCTTACAATCCCAAAAACACTTGTATTTGATTGCTGAGCAAGGTAATTTAAAAATGATTAATCAAGCAAATCGATTAGGTGAAATTTTACAATACAAAAAAATAGAACATCACATCAAAATAATCGATTGTTCGATTTATCCTAACGATAATGTTAATAAAACAATGCTAACTTCTGTGTTCAAATTAAGAATATAAAAAAACTATTAAAAATTATTATTCCCGAAAACTATAGTTTTTATTTATTATTCAGTAGTTAAGTTGATATTTAAATTTAAACAAATAATTGCGATACAAATCAAATATTGAAGTTCAGTATCAATAAATATTTCAAATAATATCTTTAATAAAGCTTAATTGTTGTTTTTTACAAAACTTTTTGCCGTAAAGTAGCGTTCTCTATATTCATTTCGCAGTAAATGTAAATCAACTAATATCAATCCATCGATTGAATTTGAAAATTTTTCATCAATATTAAATCCAAGGAAACGGCTTCCCCCATATTCGGTCATTTCGGTATATCTTCGATATAAAATTGGAACTGAATATCCTAAAGTTTTTAATGCTTCTTTTAGTTTTTTGAAATCATCTTTGTAATTATCTGAATTCAAAACCCTTTCACAATCTTCTTGTAAGGACTTTGGAATATTGAAAGGTAAATTGGCATAGAACATATCATTGGGACCGTTGTACCACTTTGAGTAATAATAAACAATTAGGGATTTAGCAAGGTGGGAATAATTGTCGCTGATGCTTACAGCACCCCAAAGATAACGAATTTGAGGATTTTGTTGTAAATATGCTCCAATTCCTTGCCAAATAAAATCCAATGCATTGGATTTCCAATATTTTGGTTGAATAAAGCTGCGTCCTACTTCGATTGATTCCTGAAGAAATGTATCAAAGTTTTCGGTAATTTCGAATTGTTGAGAGTTATACAAGCCTCGCTTGCCATAAACTTTAACTATTTCTGCACATTCACCAAGCCGATAAGCACCAATGATATCTAATTCCTCTGGGTTCCACAAAACTATGTGTTTGTAGTATAGATCGAAAGTATCGTAATCAAGATTTTTTCCAGTGCCTTCGCCTACTTTTCGGAAAGTTATTTCCCTTAAACGAGCAATTTCTTTGATAATGTTGGGTCCGTGCTGATAATCAACCAAATAAATATGCTTATTATCGGTAGTCTTGCCTAAAAGTATATTGTCTTTAAATTCATTTTTCAGTAGTTTAGCATCAATTGGGTGAGATATGGTTTTCTCGGATTTAAAAATTCCAGCCTTATGTTTTCCAATCATATAAGTATGTTTTCGTAAAAGCTTGGCTTGTAAATTAGGTTTTAATTTGCTATTTTGAAAATTTGAGGAATTTAGCAAATCGCCAACTATTATTTTAAAATTGGAATTTTTTGCCCTAAAAAGTTCTTGTGGCAACATAAAAGTGCCAATTTTATCATAAATTAATGAAAGTAAGTAAAAAAGAATAGAATTACGTGCTTTGATGAATATAGGTAAAATCGGGATATTATGTTTAGCGGAAAATTTAATAACACCTGCAGACCATTTTCGGTCTTTAATTCCTTTGATGGACAATCGCGAAACAACTCCAGCAGGAAAAAAGATAACTGCTTGTTCGCTTATAATTGCATCCTCGATTGCTTTTAATTGCTGACGACTTTTATTAGCAGAATATAGATCAACCGGCAAGAAAAATTCCCTAAGGTTAGGAATTTCCATCAAAATATCGTTTGCAACAATTTTTACGTCCCTGCGAACAGAATACACAGTTTTAATCAAACCAAGCCCATCCAATCCACCTAATGGATGATTGCTAACAATTAAAACCCCACCTTCGGAAGGTATCTTGTTTAAGTCATCTTGGGTGACGTCAAATTTTACATTTAACTCATTAAACAAAGACTCTATAAAATCTATTCCTTGCTTAATATAGTTATTTTCTAAAAAATTATTTATTTGATTAATAACTAAAAACTTTGAAAGAAATTTTATGAATAAACTACGTAAAATTTTTGGAACCTTTTGAAGTAATTGTGGCGACTTGGAGTTTAGAATTTCGATCAAATTTAATTTTTTTATTCCAACGTTCATGGGAATTGTTTTAATACAAAATAAATATAGAATTGTTAAGATTATATGAATTTTATATTAATAATAAAAAAAATAATCACTTTAAAAAATAACAAACTAATTAATTGAAAGTGAATGAAAGAAGGAAATAAAACTATGAATAAATAGCTAAATAATAAATTGTTTAATTTGGATAATTTATTATTTTTTCCATTTCATCCAAATTGTTTTGTTTATATCGGTAGTCTCTGCGCCTAAATCATATTTACCGACTTCGAGGTTTTCCAACCAATCTAAAAACTTATTAACATTTGTACCGGCAAAAATTGCACCGTGTTGTGGCACAATAACAGATGGATTTATTGCTCTAACTCGACGAATCCAAGCTCGTAAATGAAAGGTAGAGGGCATCCATCTTAGGTGGAATTTCTCCATATACTTAATATGCGATGCAAAATCTTCAACATAAATTGGATAGTCAACCGGTACAAGAGCAGCACCAATATCTCCCGAAAACAAAATACCGGATTTGGGATCGAATAAGGAATAATTGCCAGAGGAATGGCAGTAATGAGCTGGAACAGCAAATACAGTTGAGCCATTGTTGCCTATTTTAATTTCCATCCCTTCATCTGGTATACCGTTAAGCGTAAAGTTCACACCCATACCAAAATGGCTAAGAAATCCTGTCCATAACCAAGGACAATAAATTTTTAAATCTGGGATTAAATCCAACCACATTGCTAATGAAGATGCAATATCGGGGTCTTGGTGCGTGGCAAATATAGCTTTTATTTGCTCCAACGAAACATATTTCGTTATTTCGGATAATACTTGGGGGAATATTTCAATACCACCTGGATCGAGTATCATAGCGTCGCCATTGCTAATTATGATGAATTCGTTGGTATCGATAACCTGTTGTTTTTTTTTGAGGATCTCGACCTAAATATACCCATTTATGGTCGCCACTTTCGAAAATTATTTCACTTTTCATATTTATTCATTAATTTGTTATAGACATAATAATGTATTTGAGATAATTTTGAGCAGATTTTATATCATTATTCATTAAATCTAAGTTGCTATTCAAGCGTTCAACTATATTTCGGATATTGGTTACCAATGCGATAAAACTCTGTTGGTCCGTACTTAAATATGATGACTCGATTAAAATATTCGAACCCATATAATTTGCTATGAATCCATTCCGCTTGAGATTTATAATTTTTTGTTCGGCTTTGGCCAATAAATCCAAAGATTTATTCAACATTTCGATTGATCGATTGGTGATGTTTATGTTCACTTTTGCTATAAGATCGATATTGCGTTTTTCTTCAGGTGATACTTTTGCAAACAATGGATGCTTGGATAATTTGTTTAATTCTTGTGTATTCAACAAATCAAAATCAGTGGAGCGAAAGCTACTTTTATTTTTTATCAAAATATCGTCCAATAAACTAGCTAATGAATTGGAATAGAACAAAAAACGCACGATTGAAATTGATGTAATTGTTAATTGGCGGGACAAATCCGAAGATACAGCTTCCAAGCCCTCCAATTCGGGGGCTATTTGAATTGGTAAATCGGATAGAAAGCCCGAAAGGGTGATGAGTGATTGACCTTGTGCCGAACCTATTTTTCCTGCTTGGACTATTCCATTCACTGCTAATAATTTTAAATCCAGGCTGATGCTCTTCAAAGCACGGCTTAATACCAAAATTTCTATACCTTTTTTGAAAACTATTGAAATATCTTCCCGAAATTTTGTAAGTTGGCTCATATTTGCAATTTTATTTTTTGTAATTTAATAAATTTTTCTTTATTTTCAATTGCTAATCAAGGATATTTTAAAAAATAAAATTTTGTTTCACCGAACTCTTTTGTTTTAATTAAATTCAAACCATTTGGTATAAATATGTTCATAGATGCTCTAAGTTCGTATACAAAAATTCCTGAGTCCATAAGCACTTTTTTTTGGATTAATATATCAGCAATTTGGGAAAAAACATTTAAATCATATGGTGGATCTGCAAATATTAAATCAAATTTATTTTGTTCCGAACTTAAGAACTTCAAAACATCTTTTTGTTGGATATTATAATTTTGTGGATTTATCTGAAATTTTTGTAAATTCGATTTAATTAGCGAAATAGATTGGGCTGATTTATCAACAAATTGAACAAACGCAGCACCTCGACTTATAGCCTCAATTCCTAATGCACCAGTACCTGCAAACAAATCCAACACCCTAACACCTTCAAAATCTATTAAGTTGGTAATTACATTAAACAAACTTTCGCGAGAAATATCTGTAGTTGGTCGAATATTAGGCGGGATTTTAGATACTAATTGCAATCCTCCGTATATCCCGGAAATTATTCTCATACCAAAATCAACTATAGTATGATTGAATCAAAATATAGTGGAATCGCTGCCCCAATACAAGGTGCATAGTAATGTGCCGTTTTAAAAGTATATTCTTTATCCCTATCCTCCAAATCGGTTTTCATCATCCTAAAAGTACCCAATCTTTTTCCTTCTATTCCAAAAATCATTGCAGTTTCCCAAAGTGTAATAAAAAGTTGCTGATTAATATCTCGACCATAAAAATAAATACCGCCAGCAAGGTCGCCAACAATTTCCTTGGTAACTTTTTCTATTTGGTTTTCCAATGCAGTTGATATCTGTTCATTAGTAGAATAACTTTCCAGCCCAAAATAGGCTAAATTACCTTGTGAAATCACGCAAAAATCAATATAATTATTTTGAAATCCAACTACCCCAACATTTTTGTCCATCAATTCGGGATAATTATACATAAAGCAATTTGCCGCTGCAACTTGGGAAACATATGGAAAATTAAATTCCTTTTCGTATTTCGAAAAATATTGCTCAAAAACGCTCAAGTCATTCTTTTGGTATACTACTGCAATTTGCTTATTAACTTGAGATTTGCTTTCCTTTAACTGAAAAACTTGTATTTGAAAATTGGAAATATCTAAATTAGGAAAAGTCCTTTTAAGTTCAATTCCAATTAAATCCTTAATCTCTTCTTTGGTTATACCTTTTTTGCTTGGCATATGAGAAATTAATAATGAATCAGCCGGAAATATGATGCTTATTTTATCAAAATCCAATCCAGATTCCAAAATCAATTTATCGATTTCCTCGAATGCTTGCTCTTGTGGATCGGTGTGGAGAGAGTCCAAATCAATTGGTATGTTGGTTGCTTTCAAATATTCCAATTTGAGCCCATTGGGGCTATTTAATACTTTTGTTACATAAGTTCTATCTGTGTTAAAGTAAATACTTAATACTTTTTTCATAATTGGGTGATATATTAAATATTTAAAAGTTGCAAATTAGTAATAATTTATGAATTTTGCGTGGGAAATTTAGGATTAATTTGTTGGTTGTTTAATTGGAATTGTGAAATAAAATGTTGTGCCTTCTCCAACTTTGCTTTCGACCCATATTTTTCCGTGGTTCTTTCCGATAAAATCCCAAACTATCAACAAACCCAAACCCGTTCCTTTCTCACCACTTGTTCCAATAGTCGAAAAGCTATGTTTTATTTGGAACAATTTATCCAATTTATCGGGTGGAATTCCTATACCTTGGTCGGCAACAGATACCAAAATATAATTTGGATCAACTTGGTATGCCTCTGCTTTAATTTCAATTTTTCCACCTGGATTTGTAAACTTAATTGCATTTGTTAGCAAGTTACGAACAACTGTATTTATCATGTTAGCATCGAAAAACGCAGTAGTGTTTTCGGGCACGGAATTGATAATTGTTATACCTTTATTTTTTGCATTTGTCGACACAATTGCTATGTTTTGGTAAACAAGTTGGTATAGATCTTGTTCGTACGGGTCATATTCAATTTTATTTCGCTGACTTCGGGACCAGGTGAGCAAGCCAAGTAACAATTCCAAAACACTATCCGAGGATGACTTTAATTCCCGTAATATTTCCATTTTTTCTTCTTCGGCAAAAGATTCAAAGTTATCAGCTAGCACCGTAATCATTTCTTTTAATCCGGCAATTGGGTTTTTAAGATCGTGAGAAATAATCGAAAACAATTTATCTTTTGCTGCATTGGTTTCTTCTAATTTTTGGTTTTGTTCAGTAATGATTTTGTTTTGTTCGTCCAATTCTTTATTTGTACATTCAATAAGTTTGTTTTGTTCAAGAAGCTTGGTGTTAGCTACTAACATATGCTTGTTTCGTGAGTAAAGCACAAACATAACAAAAATAAAGAATAAGATAATTATGCCTGCAAGAATAAGAAGAAAATTACGGGTTTGCTTTTGTTGCTCAATCTCAATTTCCTTGCTGCGATATTGAAGCTCATTGAAAGCACTTTTTACTTTAAAACTCGATTTTTCTTCATAGGATTTTTTATAAAATTCAATATATAAATTCAAATATTCATAGGCATTTTTATAATCATTAAGTAACACATAGTAATTTGAATATAAATTATAAAATAAAAATTTAGTTTCAAGAATTTGATATTTATCTGCAATTTCAAAACCTTTATCTATATATTTCTTTGCACTATCAAGTTGTTGCTTTATAAAATAAACGCGTGCGATATTGTAGTAGATATTTGGTAGTTGGATAATTCTATTATTTTTCTCGGCAATTTCCATTGCCTTGTAGAATAATTGGTTTGCAGTATCTAAATTATTTAATTTATATCGATAAATTAATCCCAAAACATTGTAATTGGCAATAATAAATTTTGTATTGTTTGTTCTTTTGCATAAATCCATTGATATTGCTGCATAATACAATGATGAATCACGACTTACTTCTGGTAGTAAATCCAAATTTTCGAAATAATAAATCGCTAATCGATTATACAAGCCCGAAATCAGTAAAGTATCTTTGATTTTTTTTGCAAATTCAAGAGATTTTAAGAAGTTTTCGTAAGCAAAATCTAATGCGCCCGAAACTCGGTAGTTCTCAGCTAATTGGAAATAAATTTCGGCAAACCATTTTTTGTTTTGTAACTCTTCGTTGACTACTAATGCATCTTTGATTTTGTAGGTCGACTCTTCGATATCTCCGTGATGATAGTAATAGCGGGCATATAATAAATTGCCTTCAATTATTGCTGATTTGTTATTTAATTGCTTCCCTAATAAAATTGCATCTTGTAAAAATACACTTGAGTTTGGATTTAAAGTTTCCACATAATATCGACAAAGCTTTAAATAGCTTTCCAATCGAACAATGTCATCTTTACTTGAATTGATTATACTAAGCAATTTTGCTTCATCAAAATTCGGTTCAGTATTAAAGGACAACAAATTGGAATAAACCAATGACAACAAAATTGCTGTTGTAATCGCTCTTACTGACAAATTTTGTTTAATTCCCAAAATTATTAATGCAAAATTACTCATTTTTTTTAATTTTTG
>Ga0124947_1004387_pt1 | contig 13964 bp, 11 predicted proteins | sample YNPNP_2000MetaT_FD_92947 | JGI IMG/M metagenome (GOLD analysis project Ga0124947, IMG submission 92947) | Anoxygenic and chlorotrophic microbial mat microbial communities from Yellowstone National Park, USA - YNP NP_2000 MetaT (Metagenome... ... | reverse complement strand
TTAAAGGAGTTTTTAAAGTGGAAATATCTGCAAAAATCACAAAATCACTCCGCAAAGAAGATGTTGAGAGAGATTGGTGGATTGTCGATGCAGCTGGCAAAACTGTCGGGAGAGTTGCAACCGAAGTTGCCACTTTGTTGCGAGGCAAACACAAACCCAATTTCACTCCCCACGTCGATAATGGTGATTTTGTTATCGTGTTGAACGCCGAGCAAGTTCAACTCGAAGGAAAACGAGCAGAGATGAAGGTTTACTTTCACCACTCTGGCTATCCCGGAGGTGCTCGATACCGCAAATTCAATGAATTACTAAAAAAACATCCCGAATTGATTATCGAAAGAGCTGTATGGGGAATGATTCCTAAAAATCGCTTAGGACGTAAGATTTTCAAGAAATTAAAAGTTTATCGAGGCAGTTCCCATCCTCACGCAGCTCAACAACCAAAGAATTACGAATTTTTGTATCAATAAAAAGGGACGCTTGAATGAAAATATATCAAGGAACTGGTCGCCGCAAGACTGCAACAGCCCAAGTAAGATTGATGCTTGGAACTGGAAAAATAACGATAAATGATAAACCCTTTTTCGAATACTTTCCAGTTGAATATAATCGTGAAATAGCGCTAAAACCTTTGAAAATCACCGATACATTAGGACGTTTTGATATAGTAATCAAAACTAGTGGTGGCGGACAAAGCGGTCAAGCAGGAGCTATTCAATTAGGAATAGCACGCGCATTAGTCGAATTCGAAGAAGACTTACGCGCTAAATTAAAGCCCGAAGGTCTTCTACGCAGAGATCCAAGAATGGTTGAACGTAAAAAATATGGTCAAAAGAAAGCACGCAAGAGATTCCAATTCTCTAAACGTTAATTTTTTTCAACAAAACTATCATGCTTTTGGGATTGCTTGATTGTGTTCATTATGAATGTTCAAGCAAGATGAACAAAGCAGATGATTAAAACATAGGAGAAAATAATGGAACATTATGTTTCGATTGAAAGTTTATTAGAATCGGGTGCTCATTTCGGTCACCTAACCCGCAGATGGAATCCTAAAATGGCCAAATTTATTTTTGGCGAAAAAAATGGAATCCACATAATTGATTTAAGAAAAACTCAACTTCTACTTGATATCGCTCGAAATGCAGCATATAACCTTGCAACACAAGGTAGGAACATTCTCTTTGTTGGTACCAAACCTCAAGCCAAAGCCATCATCGAGAGCGAAGCAAAAAGAGCTAATTGTAACTATGTATCCGAACGCTGGCTTGGCGGAATGTTAACAAATTTTGTAACTATCCGCAAAAGTATCAAAAGATTGAATACCATCGATAAAATGGAAGTTGATGGAACATTCGATCGATTAACTAAAAAAGAAAGATTATTATTAAACCGCGAACGCGATAGATTACGCAAAGTTTTTGGTGGAATCGAAACTATGACACGAACACCAGGTGCACTTTATGTTGTTGATATCAAAAAAGAGCATATTGCATTGCAAGAAGCTAAAGTACTTGGCATACCAGTAATTGCGATTGTCGATACCAATACCGATCCCGAATTGGTTGATTATCCAATCCCTGCTAACGACGACTCCATTCGCACTATTGAATTGATCACAAAAATAATTGCCGACGCAGTTATCGAGGGTAGTGCTTTATCCCGAATCAGAAGTGCCGAACTCGAGGCAATGGGCGATAGAATTACCAAAGAACAAGAATTAACCAGTGAAGATGCTGTTAAAGTTCAACGTAAACTTCGTAAACGCGAAAAAACTACTTCCAACGAAGAAGAACAATCTCAACAATCTGAAAATGTTGAAGATAACACTCAACAACCTTCAGAAAATGAACAAATCAATTAGAAATAAACATAATTTAAGGAAATAAAAAATGGCTGATATTACTCCGCAAATGGTCAAAGACTTACGCGAAATGACAGGTGCAGGTATGGGTGATTGCAAAAAAGCACTTGTCGATGCTAATGGTGATATGAAAGAAGCAATCGAAATCCTTCGCAAAAAAGGTGCTGCTTCGGCTGCCAAAAGAGCCACCAAAGAAGCAAAAGAAGGTATTGTTACCACTAAAACTTCGGATGATTACCACAAAGCTTGCATCATCGAAGTAAACTGCGAAACCGATTTTGTTGCTCGCAACGAAGAATTCGTGCGTTATGTCGAAACAGTGAAAAATGCTTACTTTGACAATGATGTCAAAACATTAGAAGAATTGATGAGGATAAAAGTAGGCAAAGACACTATCGAAGGATTGCACAACCAAATTTTAGCAAAATTCTCCGAAAATATTGGAATTCGCCGCTTCGAAAAATTAGCAATCGATAATGGCTACATTGTTGATTACATTCACGCCGGCAGTAAGTTAGCAGTTCTATTAGTATTCGAAGGTGCAAGCGAAATCACCGAAAAAGCAAAATCGTTATCACGCGATATAGCTATGCAAATTGCTGCAATGAATCCTCGTTTTGTTGATAGAACCCAAGTTAGTGAGGAAACATTAAAAAAGGAAAAAGAAATCTACACCCAAGTAGCTATTAGTGAAGGCAAAAAGCCCGAAATAGCTGAAAGAATAGCACAAGGTAAATTGGATAAATTCTTTAGCGAATTTTGTTTGCTCGAACAAGCCTTTGTAAAAGAACCAAATAAAGTGGTTGCCGATGTAGTCTCCGAAATTAGCAAAGAATTAGGAAAAGAAGTGAAAGTAAAAGAATTTCGTAGATATTTTCTCGGTGAATCAACCGAGGAGAAGACCTGCAATGGCTTCGAAATACAAACGAGTGCTGCTTAAATTAAGTGGAGAAGCATTAATGGGAGAACAGAGCTTTGGGATCGACCCCAAGGCTCTGTATTCTTATGCAGAAGAAGTTGCAAGTGTTCATCGAGAGGGTGTTCAGATTGGTATCGTGATTGGTGGTGGGAATATTTTTCGAGGAATTCAAGCAGCAGCCAAAGGTATTACCAAAGTATCTGGAGATTATATGGGAATGCTTGCAACGGTGATTAATTCACTTGCATTGCAAAATGCTTTGGAATCGATGGGAGTAGATACCCGATTGCAATCTTCTATCAAAATGGAACAAATTGCTGAACCCTTAATCCGCAGACGAGCCATCCGACATTTGGAAAAAGGAAGAGTTGTTATATTTGGTGCTGGAACTGGAATACCCTATTTCACAACCGATACTGCTGCGGTGTTGAGAGCAATTGAAATAGAAGCCGAAGTCATATTGAAAGGTACACGAGTCAATGGGGTTTTTTCGGCAGATCCCGAAAAAGTTCCTGATGCAGAATTTTTTAGCAAAATCGATTACGACTTTGTAATTAACAAACAACTCAAAGTTATGGACCAAACCGCATTTACACTTTGTCGAGAGAATAATTTGCCTATAATCGTCTTTAACATTAATCAAAAGGGTAATCTACATCGATTAATTTCTGGTAACGAATTAGGAACATTAATAACAAATAAATAAAGGTGACAAATATGACTACAAATGAAATCTTGGACTCAGCAAGAAAACAAATGGAAAAATCATTTGAACATTATAAAAATCAAATTGGCAAAGTTAGAACTGGCCGTGCTTCGGCCTCAATTTTAGATGAAATTTCAGTGGATTATTATGGCTCGCCAACTCCGTTAAATCAAACAGCAAATATTTCTGTTCCAGATGCACGAACCATAGTCATTAACCCTTACGACAAAAGTATCTTGCAAAATATCGAAAAAGCAATTCAACAAGCTGATTTAGGCTTTAATCCTCAAAATGACGGGAACATCATTCGCATAAGCGTTCCTCCATTAACAGAAGAAAGAAGAAAAGAATTCGTGAAAATGTCCAAAAAATTTGCCGAAGAGGGTCGTATAGCTATTCGTAACGTCCGTAGAGATTTGATGGAATCACTTAAAAAAGCAGAAAAAGCTAAAGAAATTACCGAAGACGAACGCAAGCGAGGTGAAGAACAACTTCAGAAAATTACCGACGAATTCATTGCTAAATTGGACAAAGTTGTTGCTGAAAAAGAAAAAGAATTGTTGGATAATTAATCCCTCAACGGCCTTTAAAAATATTTATTACAAATCATCAATCAAACAAATTATCTTTTTCAATACAAAGATTGCTCAATATTTTTAAATCCTTCATAAACTTTTTATTTTAATCAAATCAAAATAAGTCAAAAATTTTTGAAAAATTACTAAAATAATTTTATTGATTGGATAAAATGAATTAAATGATACTTATTCCATAAAAAAAATCTTCTTTTTATTCTTATCTGTAAATACGCATTCAGAAACATTGAAAATCATTTTTTTCTTAATTTAGAATTTTTAAATTAGTGACGTAATGAAACTTTTGATGACTACATATGGATGGACCCAAACGGGTGGAGGAACTGAATTTCCACGAACTATTGCCAAATCACTTGCCAAAAACAATTTGGAAGTGACCGTTGTTGCAGCCGAGGCTCTACATCCAGAAATACACAATCCGTATTTTGTTGAAGAATCATATGACGATGGTGTTAAGTTACTAAAAATATTCAATTGCCCAAGTGTTTTTTTGGATGCCGAAAATCCACGAAGAGAAATATTGGACGAAAACATCTATACTATTTTTACAAAAATTTTTGAAGAAGAAAAACCTGATATTGCTCACTTTCACAACTTTTTAGGATTATCGTTTGCTATTTCGGATATTCCAAAAAAAAATAACGTACCCACTTTATTTACTGCTCATAATTTCCATTTGTTAGATCCCGAGCTATATATGTTTGATTACAACGATACACTTTCAACTTGGAAAACAATTAATTTATTGGAAAATTCAACATTAATTCGCAAAAATCCCCATTTAAAGACAGATTACAAAATTCGTCAAGAGATTGCCCGCAAAGTTCTTCGCGAAAATATTGATGTGTTCATTGCCATATCCCAAAAATATGCTCAAATTTACAACGAATTTGCCGATATTTACAACAAAATAGTTGTAATTAATCAAATATCGGATATCTGCGATAAAAGTATTCCTTCTTCCAGACAATTTTCTGGAAAATTACAAATTGGCTATTTTGGATCTATTTATCCACACAAAGGAATACATACAATTTACCAAGCAGCGGAATTATTGAAGGAATTGGACATCGAATTTTTCTTGTTCGGAAGCGGAAGTATTGAATATTTGAGTAAATTAATCAATCAATTTCCAAATGTTAAAGTTAAATACCAAGGACCTTACACAAGGAACCAGATGAGGGAATTAAGCAAAAATTTGGATTGTGCAATAATTTCCAGCATAGTCGAAGAGGGCGGACCATTGGTTGCCCCCGAACTTCTATCCCTTGGATTGCCAATTATTGGTGCAAATATTGGTGGTATACCCGATTTTGTTATCGATGGTTTCAATGGTAAGCTTTTTCAGGCTAACAATCCAGCTAATTTGGCCGATACGGTAAAATTTATATTTCACAATACAAAAGAATTAACAAAAATGCAAGTAAATTCCTATACTCCTTTTACATATGATGATTATATATATAATTTAATGGAATTATACAATGATTTGGTATATAACCGTAGTAACTTTCAACCCAAAAAATATCAACTACTTTTTTCTTCCAAATTAATCAATCAAGCCAGCGAAACTTTAACTAACCAAATCGACCAAGAAACGTTTGATGAACAAGATCTACTTGAATTGATTGATAGGGATTTGGCTCAAGAAATCAAAAAAAATGATCAATTGACCAAAGATGACAATTCAAATCCATTTCGGCCAATAATGTTGAACCTTGCAAGTCAAGGCGAAGTTATACCTGGCTTTATCAATATTGACAAGAATCCTCGAACTGAACTCGAAATAAATGGGGATATACGAAACTTAAAATTCAAAGATGATTCAGTCGAAATAATTGTAGCAAAGAATATCTTGCAAGTGTTTTCCCATAGAGAATTCCCAAGAATACTTTTGGAGTGGAAAAGGGTACTCAAAATTGGAGGAACCATAATTATATCGGTGCCCGATTTAAAGTCCATATTGGAAGCCTATGTAAACAACAAGTTAAATATCGACGAGATCCAAAATGCTATATTTGGCCATCAAGCTAATGAATTCGATTATTTTTATAATGGCTTTGATGAGAAGTCAATAGTTACAGCATTAGAACAATCAGGTTTCAAAGTAATTGAATTGAACAAAATATATTTAAATTCAACAAAGTATTACGATTTGCTCATACGGGCAATTAAAGCATAAAAAAAGAGGTTATTAATCATAACCTCTTTTTAAGTAGAATATTTCTTGTTAATTGATCGTAGATTATCTTAATTTCTGACGAATCTTCTTCTCGCTCATTCCACGTAAATAATAAAGTTTAGCACGACGCACATTAGCTTTTGCTACTATTTCGATGTTTTGTATGATTGGCGAATATAATGGGAAAATCCTCTCTACACCAACTACATTCGATATCTTGCGAACTACAAATGTTTGATTTATGCCACTACCTCGTCGGCTTAATACTATTCCTTTGAAATTTTAAATTCTTTCCTTTTCTCCTTCGATAACTCTGACTGCAACATTGACGGTATCACCGGGTTGGAAATCTGGTAATTTTTGGTAGGTAGAATCCTTTTCTGATCTTAATTTTTCAATTCTTTCAATATTTTTCGATTCAACAAACTTTTGTAAATCCATCATTGCACCTAAGATAAGAATACAAAATTACAACTTTTGATTGGAATAGCAAAAAAATTTAAAATTTATTTCGAAATTATTACAATTTCGGTTCTACGGTTCAATTGTCTTCCAAAAGTTGTGTTATTATTGGCTATTGGCTTGGATTTGCCAAATCCTACTGTCTCGATTCGACTTGGATCAATACCTTTATTGACTAAGTACTCTTTGACTGCTTGGGCTCTTTTTTCGGATAAAATCTGATTGGATTCTAAACCTCCGACTGAGTCAGTATGACCCTCGACAAGTATGCGAATATTTGGCTTTGCTTTCATAAAATCGGACAATATGTCCAGCTCGGGAATTACGGGTGGAAGTGTATAACTTGCTACACCAAACAAAAGGTGTTCCAGAATTAGCTTTCTACCTAACTCTACAATTGGAATTGATTTTCGTGTTATCTTGTTTGTTTTTGGATCGTAAATTCCAATATCTATCGAATCGGGCACTGTGCTGCGCGTAGATAAATATGTAACAAAAAACAAATTTGTTAGTTGATTGGAGAAGTTATCCAAAACTGTGGAAAATGGGTATTCCAAATCGTACCAGCTTCCACGGGTCATTTGCGATATTTTTTTATATTGGTCCAAATCTTGTGGTGTGATGGAAAACACCCTAATCTGATTCTTTTGAAGTGTGGAAATTATTGAATTTGTTGAATAATTGGTTTTTCCATCACCTTGCTCACCTAATTGGTGGTATGGAGCGTCGGTAATAATGACAGCAATCCTTGTAGCTTCCTTTCGATAGTCAATCTTAGTCGTAGTGGCTAATGCCTCCAATGCATTCTCTTTTTCGTCACCTCCACCGTAAGCTTTAACCGCAGAAACCCAATTTAAAAAATCATAAACATTTTTGGTTGGTTGATATATTTTTTCTACCTCATCCGAAAAAAGAATTAGTCCCAACCGATAATCAATATTTCGTTTGAGTAAACTTTTTGTAAAATTTATTATATTTTGCTTTATTGCATCAATGTATCTCTGCATTGTACCAGTTTTGTCCAGCACAAAGACAAAGTCGATAGTTATAATTTCGGCAGATGGGACTTTTTCAACCGATATTACTTGCTTTTTTTCACCATTTTCGTAAATGAAAACATTGTCGGGACTAAGTGAGTCGAGTGGCTCACCTAATTTGTTGAAAGCTTCGATTAATATTTTAATTTGAGGAAATTTGCTAATGTCAACATTTTGAATGGTTAAATCGATTTCTTTCTTTGCTGCTTCTATCTTTGCACGATTCAATACATCAATTTCCGAATCCGGTTGAGCCGAAATATTTATGTGTGAGATAATGACAATTAAAATTAATATTAAATATCTTTTTAGTTTTATATTGTATTTCATAAATTATTTTGGTTATGTTGTAATAGCAACACCTCCATAAACTTTTGGTTAAGGTTATGGAGGTGTTGAAACGTCATAAAATTATATGGTCAAACGCAATAGTGGTGAAATCATAAAGAAATTACGAATTTCGTATGGTCGTTCCACCCTTAATGGAGTTGAGTATTTTGCTTGTATGTAAAACCAATTGCCAAACAGAGGAATCCATATATCGCCCAAAATTACTTGATTGGAATATTGCAAGCTCATACCAAATGGGAATACTGCTTGGTTACGATATTCCAATTTTGCATAAATCCAATCCCCAAACTCATTTGGTTTGTAGGTTTGCAAACCATCAACACCAGGTTTTAAGGAATAAATCTTTGCATTACCCTCGCCTTCGCGTTCGGCAACACCCAGTTCGATAACTTCGCTATAATGCAAACCTAAATCGAAACGTAAATAGTTTTCGGGCTTCTTGGGATTTAACCACCAATTATAGAACAATGAGAAAACTCCAGAGGAACGCAAAATAGGGGCAACTTCGGTAATTCTTCCATTGTCGATAACTCTATCTTCGGGTGAAAACATTCCATACTTATCTTTTTCAATATCGTACTCTTCTAATTTGCTTAAAGGTAAATCGGCACGGACAGACACACCAAATTCGGGCTTAAATGGCATATAAATATCAACACCAGCAACTAATTTACCATCATTTGCATTGTTCAATTTGCGTTTTGGTATCCAACTCATTAAAGATGAGGGATTTAAACCACTCGTTACACGATATTCTCCTCCTAAAAAAGCATTTATCAAATAAGGAATTGCTTTACTTGTTTTTGGGTCGTTGTTCAAATAAAGAGGACGTTGCAATGTGATTTTGGATGCTCCTGTATACCAAAATGGATAACCTAATTCATCATTACCCATTATGGAACGAACCCAAAAACCAGTCTCGCCTATTTTTAAAGACTGTTCGAACAACGATAAAGTGAACGCTTGCGAAACATTTGTAGGTTGAAGGTAATTAATAATAGTTTCGGCTTGACTTTGTGATAATGGAAAATCTATAGGAATGTCTTGATAACAATAATCGCGTTTAGCAATACCTTTATCCCAAACTTCACCTCGTTTGGGACCCGAATAAATGAATTCTCCAGAAAGAAAACCTAATAAGGTGCTTCCCATATAAGTTTCGACTTCGACTGCTTTCATTGAAGCTTCGCCACAAGTGATAACAAGAATTTGGTATGGATCTTCTTCAAATTCTTTTGGAGCAGCCATAACTTCGATTGATTGTTGATCCAATTTTTCCTTAGGATAATTATAAAAAACAAATGTTTGATATATTTGAATCTGTAAATCTGGTTCGCATATTTTCCATCTTGGAAAGTATTTTTTTATCTCGTGATCGATACTTGTTAACGAATCAATAATTGATTGCTTATCGAGCACGTTAGGAGTTTGAGCAGAAAGTTTCCCAAACAAGGCGATAATTAATGTTAATACTAAAACTAATATATTCTTTTTCATATTTATAACCTTTTTCCTTTGTTAATTAAAAATTCAATATTATTCTTGCCATTGGAATAAATACACTTTCATTTTCCCAAGCTCGAGGGATTTCGGTAAAGGCTTTAAAATATCCTTTAGCATCTAATCGCAGAAACATTCTTTTTTCGATCAATGGAATTTGTAGCCATAAATTGGCATATAGTCCTTCATCAAAATATTGTAAGGTTCCACCAATTGGAGTGCTAAAGCCTTTTGCCATAAAATCGATTTTTCCTGATATACCACCAATAGTTTCGACAGCTGCTCTGCGGAATTTCAAAATCGGTTCTCGTGTTTCGGGATCTTCTTCCTTCCGATAATTCCATTTTTCGGCTGAATAAACCGATGCACCCATCCCAAATCGAAGGATATAATCTTCATCGACACTAATACCAAATGTGTAGAAAACAGTAGCATTTGATCTAATGAAATAATCATCATCACCCAGAGTGTAATTGTAATTTTGGGGATCATCCAAATAATTTCGCTTTTTGTAATCAGCTGACTTTGCATCACCAAAAATATAAGCACCGCTAACATGGAAAATACCCGAAGCAGGCAGTAATAAAATTGGAAAATCAACGGAACCATTAATTCCAACACCGGCATAGGTAAAGGTCCGGTTAATATCCATCAAATCTTTACTTATGCTTGACCATCCATTTGTTGGTAAAATAATACCCAATTTAGTGCCTTGCCATAAAGCATTAAATGCCATTCGCTCACTCCATAACGAAGGGAAATTAATATCTTCTATTCCATATTTCAACTCGAAGCCATATTTGGGTAAATTTAAGTTTGAAATTGTTGACAATGTATCGCTTGTTCCATCTTCAAATGTTTGAACATCAAAATCATATTTGGTCCATCGCAACAAATCCGCTGAAACAATAAGCTCGTTGCGGCGTAATTCCATTTCGTGTGGCTGCCCTTCGCTAACTCTTAAAAACTTTTGTACGTCCTTTGGTGTAACTTCGTAACGGTTATTTACAAGTGAATTGGATATTCCATATCGTTTTGGACCAAAAGTCATAAATCCACCTATACCTTGTGCCTCAAGTGTTTTGTTTTCAACATTACCTTGTTGGAAAGCAATTAATACTAATTCATAAAGATTTTTGGAACGAAATTGGTTTTGATCTAAACTAAAGTTGATTAATTCTGGGTATGTGTAAACATTACCTGGAGATGGATTATCTAAGTTCTTCTCGATTAATTCGTTTTCTTCGGTAGAAACTATCAAGGCTATAATTGTTGAAGGTTCGATTTGATCGGGTTGCATACGAGTTGTTATGGCATAAGCGGAACGGAGCTGTTTTGTCTGAATTTGTGTTTTTTTCGAATAGTAATTATAGATACAATCAAGATCGGGTGGTATAGTCATACCTCGACCTAACATTTCTCGACGAATTTCGTTAATTGTTTTTTGGTCTTTGGTTTGGTTTTCAACAAATTGAAGAATATTTTTGTCTCCATTTTTGATACAATTATCTACTTCGCCAGTAGCATCTGTGGGGGTCCCCGTTTCGTCTTCCTTGGATTTGATTGCATTTCGGATATCTTTCATATCCTTGATTTTGTATATAGCTATTTCGGAAAAGCGGTAATTTTTGAACTTAGAGAAAATACTTTCGAGTTTTACTCGGAATGCTTCGTCGCCACCTTGCGCAATCGTAGGCAAAGAATTGGCAAGTAAAACAATTATAGCAACAATTCCTATTAATAATTTTTTATTCATAATTCTATTCCATTTTGTTTTCTTTATTATTTAATTATCTTTTTCTTTGTCTTCCCTTGTCTGGTTCAAAGTTAATTGGAATAATCACTGATGTTCGTTTGGGTTCGGAGCGTTCTCCATTAATTGGATTAATTGCTGTAGCTTGTAAATCAACTCTGATTGTTCCCTTAACTTTAGTTTGGCCTCGTTCTAACTTTCCAGAATATTCTAATACCAAAGTATAACCATTCTCGGGATCTCCATCTATCATTGGTTCAATTGATGGTGAGTAAGTACTCATTCCATCAATAACTTGTGGATCGCCAGCAACTTTAACTTCAATTTTTGGATCTTTATCACTTCCAGTACTTGGTTTAGTAACTTGGATGTTTCGCACTTCAATTTTGAATTTTGTAGCAGACCCAGAAATATCGGTTAACATATTTCGCAGGATTATATTAGGAGATTCTTGTTTGATCGAAAATGTTTTAGTTGGATATATATCAACTTCCTTTTCAGTAATTGGTTGAACCCAAGTAATCCTCAGCTGTAGTTTCTTTGCTGGTGGTTTTAATTCTAATGCATTTTCGGGCGAAATAGTTAATGATTGTACTGCTGGTCGTTGAGATTCTATATCAGTTGTTAAATAAATACGAAATTGGTCGGGTTTAATCTTTGCACCTGATGTTGGAATAGCATTGAGAGATGCTCCTAATCCATAGTAACCATAACTTTCGAAACGGTTCATTATGTCGTTTTCACTTTCTTTGGTCAATCCTGTTGGGAATATTTCTAATTGGGCAGAACCTTGTGCAGTTTTGCCACCCAACTTGTGTACAATTTCGATGGTATATTTACCAGGACTTATTCGACCTGGTGTTGTAGCAAAATATTCACGAGCACCACCACGAGTTGGAGCTGTTACTCTTGAATTTGGCATCTGATCCATTGGAGTTAAAATCAACCGTTCGACAATTCCTCCTCGATTATCAATTATACGTCCTTCAACAGCATTTGAATTTTCTTGATAAGGACTAATGGTAAAACTGAATGCTGGAGGAACGGCATCAAACGATGCAATATATGGCAATAGGTTTTGGACTGTTGGTTCGGCAATTTGTGGTTTAGGAGTAATCACTCTGATATCAAATTCGATACTGCCACGGTTTTGGTCGAAATATTGGGATTGACCAGGTGCTAGCAACCGAACAATATATCCGTAAAGATTTAAATTGTTTATAATTTGAGTAGCATTATCGTCCGATTTTGCATTCCTTATTGCAGTATTCAGTTGCTCTATAAATTTGTCTATATTTTGTTCTTTGAACAATATGTCTGGAGACGGAGGATTGTAGCGATCCAATTTCGAGGATAGCTCGCGGAGAACACTGCGAAGGTCACGAACGCTTAATTGAACAGTTCCTATATTTACGGTTGCATCATCGGGTATTTGGTCTGCACTCATTCCACCACGAATACCTAAAATTCGATTGGTTCTCGAAACAAAGCGTAATTTATACCATCCAGCTCGATTTTGGGGTTGGAAATTTACAACGAAGTCTCTTTTGAGCAATCCTCCCTTGCGGTCGAAACCTTCTTTTCGGGTTTCTTCGGCAGAATAATAGAAACTACTATCAGGAGGTAAATTGTTAGGTACTAAAACGGGTCCAATTCTTCTGATTTTACTTTGGGGATAAACAGGTTGAATTTTTTCTGGAGTTAAATTTTTTAAATCTAAACTATTGAAAGTTGCGTCCTCATCTAATATTAATTCAGTTAAGCCAATAAATTCCCAAGCAGCCCCAGTATTGTTTGGGGATTCAATATATTGTCCAGGATTGAATTTAGATATATCAATTTTTGATTTTCGCAATTCTTCCTCGGAGGGAAAAGGGGGAGGACCGGCTACATCTTGACTTGGGTTGAAAAATACTTGATATTGGATTTGTTCAACATTTGCTAATTTAACTAATTTTTGCAATCTTTGTGTGTATTCCTTTTCGGACTCACCTTCTTTTCTCTTCAAATCAGCACTAATATCAGTAACGCCAACTTCGACTATATATTTTCGGTTTGGTTTCAAATCTGCTCCCAAAACTTCCTTGATGTTGATACCAGGAGGAGGTATTGTGATTTCGTCCTGGGGACGAGTATTAATACCCTCGGTGCCTGCACCAGATTGAAGTTGAGAAAGGATACTTTCGACAATTCGCATTGTTTCCTTTTGCTTTTTTGCCAAATGTTCCTCGGCTTCGTCTCGTTCAACAATAATGATTAGTAGCTCCAACACTACTGCTAAGTAAAGCACAAAGTATACTTTACCGGCTCCACCACCTTTCGACATTTATTCCTCCAATATACAATTAATAATAATTTTCAATTTCAAAAAGAATTTTTCAAATTCATCTTTTATTAATTTTTAAAACTACTAAATTTTTTTTAAACAATCTTAACAATTACTGCTCAATATTGATAAAGAAATACTTTTTCTGCAAATGTGTAGTAATAAATTTTACATTTCTGTAAAAAAAGTTTTATAAATCAACAACTTACGCTTTGAATATAATAAAAAAATCCATTGTTATTCTTCAAAATAAATAACAATGTTAGAG
>Ga0124947_1045481_pt1 | contig 14026 bp, 12 predicted proteins | sample YNPNP_2000MetaT_FD_92947 | JGI IMG/M metagenome (GOLD analysis project Ga0124947, IMG submission 92947) | Anoxygenic and chlorotrophic microbial mat microbial communities from Yellowstone National Park, USA - YNP NP_2000 MetaT (Metagenome... ... | reverse complement strand
CGATTACAGCGATAAAAAAAATCGTTGTAATCATTTTTATTTATATGGTGGTTGAATTTTTTATAGTTGTAATAATTAAAAATTTATATGAGATTAACAAAATATTATTTACCAACATTGAGACAAGCACCGGCAGAGTGTGATACGATATCTTCTAAACTAATGTTTCGTGCGGGAATGATACGGAAATTAGTTAGTGGTATATACGAATGGTTACCGTTAGGGTTGAAAGTATTAAAAAAAGTTGAACAAATTATTAGGGAAGAGATGGATGCTATCGGTGGATTAGAAGTTTGGTTACCACATTTATTGCCAAAAGATCCGTGGGAAGAAACTGGTAGGTGGAAAGTTTATGGTAAAGAACTTTTTAGGTTAAAAGATAGGAAAGGTGGAGATTTTTGTTTAGCGCCAACTGCAGAAGAAATTATAACAGGTTTAATAAGGAACGAGATTAGGTCATATAGACAGTTACCGATAATGTTTTACCAATTTGGGACAAAGTTTCGGGATGAGATAAGGCCACGGTTTGGTGTGATACGTTCAAGAGAATTTTATATGAAAGACGCATATTCTTTTCATAGAGATGAAAAATGTGCAGAAGAATATTATAAGGTTATTTTTGATGCGTATCATAAAATTTTTAACAGATGTGGATTAAAATTTTTAGCAGTAGATGCTACAACAGGTGCTATAGGGGGAAAATTTTCACACGAGTTTATGGTAGTATCAAGACAAGGGAATAACGAAAGTTTGGCTGGAGAAGAAACGATAGTTTATTGTGAACAATGTAATTATGCAGCAAATATTGAAAAAGCAGAATGTTTAAATTCCAAATTACATATTACAGATTCTAAATTAAAAGATTTAGAAGAAGTTTTTACACCAGATGTTAGGACAGTTGATGAAGTTTCAAAATTTTTGAATGAAGATAAACTAAAGTTTATAAAAACACTGGTTTATGTGGTTGAAAACGAAAGTTCTGTTGTAGATACAAGTATAAAAAGCAATAAAACTGTTGAAGGAATTATAGTTGTTTTAGTGCGGGGAGATTTAGAGATTAACGAAACAAAGTTGAAAGAAAAGTTAGGTATTAATGAGATTAGATTAGCAGAAAACGATTTTATAGAAAAAACTTTTGGAGTGGAGGTTGGTTTTTTAGGTCCGGTGAATTTGGTGCCGGATTTAAAATTGCAGATTAAAAATTTTAAGATTGTAGCGGACAAATCGGTAGAGAGTATTATAAACGGGATTTCTGGTGCAAACAAAAAAAATTTTCATTTAAAAAATGTAAACATTGGTCGAAATTATAAACCGAGTATGGTTGAAGATTTGCGTAATATAACACAAGAAGATCAGTGTCCGAGATGTGGCGAGTATGGTTTAAAGTTTTCTAAAGGTATAGAAGTTGGTCATACATTTAAGTTAGGAACAAAATATTCTCAATCTATGAAAGCAACTTTTTTAGATGAGAATGGTAAGGAAATAAATTTTGTTATGGGATGTTATGGGATTGGTGTATCTCGTATTATAGCAGCATCAATAGAACAGTCAAATGACAATGATGGGATTATCTGGTATCCTACGATAGCACCGTTTATGGTTTATTTGATACCGATAGATTATAAAGACAAAGAGATAAAAGATGTAACTGACAAAATATATTCTTTACTTATATCTAAAGGTGTTGAAGTTTTGTTAGATGATAGAGATGAACGTGCTGGAATAAAATTCAAAGATGCGGACCTTGTTGGTATACCGCTAAGAATAACTATAAGTAAAAAGTTATTGGTAGAAAACAAGGTAGAAATTTGTGTAAGAAAAACTAAAGAAGTACGTTTTGTTAATATTAACAATATATATGAAGAAGTTTTTAATACAATTGAATTATTAAAAAAAATTTGATATTACTAAAAATTTAATAACATAATGAACACAGATTTGGTTACAAGAATAAAAGAGATCGTAGAACCGATAGTTTCTGTTAAAGGGTTAGAAGTTTTTGATATAGAATTTAAGAATGAGAGTAGTGGCAAAGTATTAAGAATTTATATTGATAAAGATACAGGTGTTACAATACAAGATTGTGAAGATGTTAGTATAATTTTGGGTGCAGTTTTGGATGCAAATGATTTAATTAAAGAGCATTATTTGTTAGAGGTATCATCACCTGGTTTATATCGTAAGTTAAGAACAGAAAAAGATTTTATAAGATATTTAAATCACAGAATAAAAGTAAAAGTTAAAGAACCTGTAAATAATCAAAAATTTTTTGTTGGGAAATTAACAGAGTGTAGTGATGGTAAAATAATTATTTTATTAGAAAATAATTTAAAAGTAGAGATTTTGTTAGAAAACATACAAAAAGCAAATTTAGCACCTGACGATAAAGATTTGTTTAAATAGTTTGGATTAAAAAAGTCAATTTCTATTATAGAAAATAATCCAAACTTTAGAAACTAAACAACATTAAAAAAAAAGAAAGCATTTTGTAAGGAGATAATTTTATGGTAGAGATTAAAAATAGTATATTGCCGGCTTTAGAACAGATTGAAAAAACACATAAGATAAAGAAGGAAGAGATTATTAAAGCAATAGAAGAAGCAATAACTTCTGCAGCTAAAAAATATTTTGGTTCTGAATGTAAAATAGTTACTGAGATAGACATAGATACTGCAGACAGTAGGACATATATTGTAAAAAAAGTAGTAGATCAGGTAAAAGACCAAAATCTAGAAATTTTGTTAGCAGAAGCTTTAGCAAAAAATCCAGGAGCAAAAATTGGTGATGAGATAAAAGTTTTGGTAGATTCTGAATCTTTTACACGTATTGCAGCACAGGCATCTAAACGTGTAATAGTTCAAAAAATTAGAGAAAGTGATAAAAGAAATGTTTTATCAGAGTTTGAAAGCAAGATTGGAAAGATAGTTTCTTCAACGGTATATAGCATAAGTGGAAAAACTATTATAGTAGACCTCGGCAAAGCAGAAGGTTTATTGCCACAGAGAGAACAAGTTTTTAAAGAAAAGTTTCAGATAGGCCAACATCTTAAAGTGTTGATAAAATCTGTAGAACACACACCAAAAGGAATCACAGTTATAGTATCACGTTTTGATAAAGAGTTTATAAAAAAACTTTTTGAGGCAGAGATTCCTGAGATAAAAGATGGTATAGTAGAAATTTTAAACATAGTTCGTGCACCTGGGTATAGAACAAAAATTTTGGTTAAGTCCAATAATCCCAAGGTTGACCCTGTGGGTGCGTGTGTTGGGATGAAAGGTACAAGGATAAAACCTATAATTGACGAGCTTCAGGGAGAAAGGATAGATTTGATTCCTTATTCTACAGATTTTGAAAAATTGATAAGTTATTCTCTTTCTCCAATAAAACCGGATAAGACACAGATTATAGATGAATCCAACAAAACAGCAAAAGTTTTTGTAGAACAAAAAATTTATGACACAATAATTTCAAAAAACAATATTAACCTTAATTTAGCCAAAGAATTAACAGGATGGAATATTTTAGTAGAACCAACAAAATTGATTGATGAGACAAAGAGTGAAAAAAACGTTGGTGCAGAAACAGATGATAGTAAATAGTTCAGGTATTTTATCGGAGAAAATATATATTACAAAATGAAAAAAACAAGAAAAAAAACTGATATAGAAAACAAAAAAGATTCGTTGGGCAAAAAAGTTGTTAAATCAGATTCTGTGTCACAAAAAACAACCAAAAAAGTAAAAAAAGAGAGAAAAACTGTTGTTAGTAAAACAACCCGTAGCACAAAATCAAAGAAATCAGATACATTGAAAGTAAAAGTTTCAAAACAAAAACTTCCATTAACCAAGTCTTTAGAAGAAAAAATTATTGAACCTACTATTGTGAAAAAGGAAGTTGTTCATAAACAGGATACAGAAACCAAAAAAAAGATTGAAATTGAAGATGTAAAAAAAGTAGACCAAAAACCTGAGATAAAGAATGTAGAAGTAAAACAACGTCCAAAAATAAAATTAGATTTTGGCACAGGTATAACTCCTCAAGAAATATCAAATATAACAAAACTTCCAGTATCAGAGATTATTACTACTTTAATGAGATTAGGTAGTATATTTTCCGCAACACAAAAAATTGTTGATGCTGACACTGTAGAAATATTGTTATCAGAATTAGGTTTTGATGCAGAAATTACATTCGGGCCTGTTGTGACTATAGAAAAAAAGGAAGAAAAAAAAAGAGTTAAAAAAAGAGGAACAAAAGGTTAAAACAGAAGAAAAAGTTGAAGAAAAATATAGTTTTATTCCCAGAAAAGAAGGAAAACTTTTTGTAAAAAAAATTCCTGTAGTAACAATTATGGGTCATGTTGACCATGGAAAAACTACTTTATTAGATACTATACGCAAAAGTAACATAGCAGCTGGAGAATATGGTTTTATAACACAACATATTGGAGCATATAAAATAAAGACGCCTAATGGAGAGATAACATTTATTGACACACCTGGTCATGAAGCGTTCTCAAGTTTACGAGTTCGTGGAGCGAGTGTGACAGATATAATAGTTTTAGTAGTTGCTGGGGATGAAGGTGTTATGCCACAAACAATAGAATCTATTAATCATGCAAAAATTGCTAAGGTGCCAATAATTGTTGCAGTTAACAAAATGGATTTAAGTGGATTTAATTTACAAAAAGTAAAGCAACAACTTAGTGATTATGGTATTTTAGCACATGACTGGGGTGGAGATGTGGAATTTATAGAAATTTCTGCAAGAAATAATATTAATATTGACAAATTATTAGACACAATTTTATTGCAAGCAGAAGTTATGGATTTAAAATCTGCGATTGACGTTCCAGCAGAAGGTACTGTCATTGAGACAAAGCTTGACCCTAAAAGAGGCAATGTTGCTACAGTAATAATTTCTAAGGGTAAACTAAAAATTGGAGATTATTTTGTTGTGGGTACAACTTATGGAAAAGTTAAAGCGATACTTTCAGACACTGCAGAAAGGTTAACAGAATTAGTTCCAGGTTCTGCTGGAGAAATTATGGGTTTTTTCAAATTACCCCAACCGGGCGATGTTTTGATAGTGGTTGATAGTGAACGAGAAGCAAAAAGGTATTCTGAAATTGCTCAGGAACAGGTGAAAAAAAGTTCCATAGAACAAAAGAAGAAACTTACTTTTGAAGATATTATTTCAGGTAAAAGTAGAATTTTAAGTTTGGTTGTAAAAACAGATACACAAGGTTCGTTGGAAGCTATAAAAAAGATGTTAGACAGTATAGCAAACGAAATGAAAGAAAATCCGTCTGCTGCTGAGCTAAAAATTGTGCATACAGGAGTTGGAGAAATTAATGAAACTGATGTTTTATTAGCATCTGCAGGAAATTCTATTATAATAGGTTTCAACATTCGTCCTACAACACAGGCGATAAAAGTTGCAAAACATGAGGGAGTTGAAATTAAGACATATAGAACTATTTATGATTTAACAGATGATGTAAAAAATATTTTAAAAGGATTGGAAATAAAAAGAGAGAAAGAAGAATTTTTAGGGCGTGCTGTGGTGAAGAAAGTTTTTAATATCACAAAATTTGGTAAAGTGGCTGGATGTTTTGTTGAAGAAGGAAAGATTTTGCGTAATGCAAAGGTACGTGTTTTAAGGGACAATGTGATTATTTCAGAGACAAAAATAAATTCTTTAAAACGGTTTAAAGACGATGTTAAAGAGGTTGAGAAAGGGTATGAGTGTGGGATAGGATTAGAAAATTTAAATGATATAAAAGAAAATGATGTTATAGAAAGTTATCAAGTAATAACAGAAGAATAGTTTTAATTTATAGTTTATATATAACATTAAGATGAGACATTTAGGATACCAGCGTAAGGACAAAGTTAGGCGAGCTGTTCATAAAGAGGTAGCAAATTTGTTGCAAAGGATGAATGATCCAAGAAGTAGTTTTGTTACCATTACAAATGTTGAAATTACAAAAGATTTAGAATTAGCAAAAATATATTATTCAGTATTAAGTTCAGAGAAAAAGTTAGATGTGGAGATGATGTTTAAAAATGCAAAAGGTTTCATAAGAACGCATTTAGCAGAAAAACTTTTATTAAGAAAAGCGATAGAAGTAAGATTTATTTATGATGAATTTTTAGAACAATCGCAACGTGTGTTAAATTTGTTAGATAAAATAAAATATGAATCAGATAAATAGCAAAATTTCAAGAAAGTTTTTTGAAATAGTAAAGAATAGTGAGACAATTTTTATTACTGGACACAAAAGAGCAGATGGAGATACAATAGGTAGTTCTTTGGCATTGGGACACATTTTAAAAAAAATTGGTAAAAAAAATGTTGATATAGTTATGAACGAGAAGTTAATGGATTGTTATACTTTTTTACCTGGTGTAGATAAGATTTTATTTAATGACAAAGTAGAGAAAAAGTATGATTTAGCGATAATTTTAGAGTGTTCAGATATTAGTAGGATAGGTTTTGAAATAGATTTTAATAAATTTAAAAAAGTTATTAATATTGACCATCACCAGAAAAATGGTAATATAACTACAAAAAAAAATTGGTTAAACATAATCTATCCTAACTATGCTTCTTGTGCTGAGATAATTTTTGATATATTAGAAAATGAAAATATAAGAATAGATAATAAAATTGCTTTATGTTTATATGTAGGGATTGTTACTGATACAGGAAAATTTCAGTGGTCAAACACAAACTTTCATGTTTTTAACACGTCAGCAAAACTGTTAAAATATGGATTAAATACATTTTATATTTACAAAAAAATTTATGGCAGTAAAAGTTTGCCAAGCATACATTTATTAGGCAATGTATTGCAAACTTTGGAGGTTAGAAAGTTTGGAAAATATAATGTTGGGTATATGTTTGTTACGAGCGAAATGTTTAAAAATAGTAATACAACAGTAAATGATACTGAAGAATTTATAAATTTTGCTTTAATAGTGAAAGATGTTAATATAGCGATTTTTTTTAGAGAAGAAAGCAATAACAATGTTAAAGTAAGTTTTCGTTCTGATAATGTAAATGTGAGAAAGATTGCGACAATATTTGGTGGTGGTGGGCATAAATATGCCAGTGGAGCAACAATTAGTGGAAATATTAATTCAGTATGCAAAAAAGTTTTAAGTTATATTAGTAATATGAAATAATTTTTAATATGTATAATAGTTATGTTTTGACAATAGGTTTTTTTGATGGGGTGCACATAGGACATAAAAAGTTAATAAATTATGTAGTTGATTATGCAGAAAAAAATGATATAGGGTCAGTTGTTATAACTTTTGACAAAGTTTCTAAGATACAGCAAGGTTTAATTTTTCCTTTGGAACAAAAAATAAAAAAAATAAGGTCTTTAGGTATAGATAGGATAGATGTTATAAATTTTGATGATATAAAAAATTTTTCTCCAGAAAAATTTTTTGTAGAAATACTTTTGCCAAAAAAAATTAAGGCAATAATAATAGGTCAGGATTTTTGTTTTGGTTATAGAAGACAAGGTTCTGTGAAAACTTTAAAACAACTATGTGAAAAAAATAACATTGTTTTAATTGTTATAAAAGATTTATGTGTTAAGATAGATGGATTGGAAAAAAAGATATCCTCTACGATTATACGCAAAAGTATTATAGAAGGCAAGTATGGATTAGCAGAAAAATTGTTGGGAGAGAAATATTTCATAAGTGGTAAGATAGTTAGAGGATATGGTATGGGTAGAAAGTTTTGCGTTCCTACACTAAATTTTTTCCCGGAAGAAAATTTGGTTTTACCAAAAGGGATTATTGCTGGAGAATGTGTACTTCAGGGGAAGATATATCCTTCAGTAGCAGATATTGGATATAGTCCGACAATAAAAAATTTAACAAGAACAATTTGTGAAGTGCATATTTTGAATAAAAAATTTAAGTTGGATAAAAAAATATTTTTTCGTCCCATAAAAAAGATTCGTGAAGAAAAAAAGTTTGAGAATATAGAATTATTAAATAAATATATGTTCAAGGACATATTATTAGCTAAGAAGATATTAAAAAAATAATTTTGGAGGATAATTATGCAAGTTAAAAGTTCAAAAGAAATAATAAATGTTGCAGTGGTAGGTTCTGGTGCGAGTGGGAAAACATCTTTAGTAGAATGTATTGCAAATATTGTAGGTTTAACTAATAGGTTAGGAAGTGTTCAAGATGGCAACACACTTTCCGACTATAATCCAGATGAAATTGAAAGACAAATATCTATAAATTCTTCTGTAATAAGTTTTAATTATAACGGAAAAAAAATTAATTTGATAGATGTTCCTGGGTATCCGGACTTTGTTGGCGAGTTAGAGGCAGCGTTGTCGGTAGTTGAGAATTGTGTATTAGTAATTTCTGGTGATGGAGAAGTAGATGCTCAGACAATAAATGTTTTAGAGATGATAAAAGAAAAAAACTTACCGTTTATAATTTTTGTTAACAAATTGGATAAAGAAAATCTTGAATTAGAAAAAATTTTGAAAAACATAGAGTCAAAAACAGAACTAAATCTTACCCCGATATCGATACCGATAAAATTAGGTGCTGAAATAAAAGAAGTAATAAACTTTTTTACTGAAAAACAAGATTCTAATAAAACAGGACCGTTGTATGAAAAATTTGTAGAAAATGTTATCAGCAGTGATGAAAAACTTATGGAAAAATATTTGAACAATGAAAAAATAGATTTACAGAATCTTTCATCGGTGATGAGGACAGGGTTTGTTTCTGCGCAGATAGTGCCATTATTTTGTGGTTCAGCGATTAAAGTTGTTTCAGTAAAAGATTTGATAGATTTTATATGTTTAAATGCAGTTACATCTTCTGAGTCAAAATTTGTAAATGAAAATTCTTCTACTCCGTTAGCATTAATATTTAAAACAACCAGTGAACCTGGTATGGGCCAAATGAATTATGTTAAAGTTTATTATGGTAAATTAGTTCCGGGTGTTGATGTACAAAATATAACAAGAAACACAACAGAACGTATTGGACAATTAGTTTTTTTACAAGGGAAAAAACGTGTTGAGACAACAGAAATTTTGGCTGGGGATATTGGAGCAATAATAAAATTGAAAGAGACGAGAACTAACGATTTGTTAGGAGATAAAAATTTAGCAGATAAAATTAAAAGAATAAATTTTCCAGAACCGTTGACAGAAATGGCTGTTGTTGCAAAGTCAAAAGGTGAAGAAGAAAAAATTGGTAATGCATTTAACAATGTTTTTTTAGAAGAACCAACGATTAAATTTAAGTTTAATCCTGAAACAAGGCAGATGGTAGTTTCTGGGATAGGGACGTTGCAATTGGACATAATTGTGAAACGAGTTAAAAGTAGGTATAATTTAGAATTAGAACTTTTGAAACCTAAGATACCTTATAAAGAAACAGTAAAAGGGACTTCACAGGCTGAAGGTAAATATAAAAAACAATCCGGTGGTAGAGGACAATATGGACATTGTTTTATAAAAATTGAACCTTTGGAACGTGGTAAAGGATTTGAATTTGTGGACAAAATTTTTGGTGGTGCGATACCAAAAAATTATATCCCATCTGTAGAAAAAGGTATTGTAGAAAAAATGAGTGAAGGAGTTATTGCCGGATATCCTGTTGTTGATATAAGAGTCACATTATATGATGGGTCTTATCATGAAGTAGATTCTTCGGATATGGCATTTAGGATAGCAGGACGAATGGCATTAAAAAAAGGTTTTATGGAAGCAAAACCTTGTATATTAGAACCTATTATGGAAACAGAAATATTAGTTCCGGATGAATATTTAGGTAATGTTATGGGTGATATAAATAGTCGTAGAGGAAGGATAATTTCTATGGACAAGGAAGGAAAAAAACAAAAAATAAAATCGTTAATTCCATTAGCAGAGATGCATGCATATGCTATGGATTTAAGAAGTATAACTAAAGGAGCAGGAAAATTTACTATGAAACTTAGTCATTATGAAGAGTTGCCTTCACATTTAGCACAACCTTTAATTGATGAGTATGCAAATAAATCCCAAACAGAAGAATAATATTTTTAGGAGGATAAGGTATGGCATTAAGCAAAGAAGTTGTTAAAGAAAAAGTTTTAAAGTATGGTAAAAATGAGAAAGACACAGGTTCTATAGAAGTCCAAATATCTTTGTTAACAGAACGAATTAATTTATTGATGAAACATTTTGAAAAACACAAAAAGGATATGTTAACAAGGAGAAATTTTTTAAAAATGATAGGACAAAGAAAACGGTTATTAAAATATCTTAAAAAAAATAATAAAGAAATTTACAATAAAATAGTTCAAGAATTAGGTTTATGATTTTTAAAGAGAGTATTTGATAATATATAAAAATTTTATTATTTGAGGAAGACTAAAGGTATGGATATAACATTCCCGAAGAATAATTCCTAATAGAGAGACAAAAATTGAAATTAAGGGAGATAATATGGAAGTTATAAAAAAGGAAGTAAAGTTTAAAACCAAAAAAGTTGTTGTTAATGAAAAACAAGAGGTTGTTAAGATTGAAGACGTAGAAAAAATTATTGAATTTGAATTTGGTGAATTAGCGAAACAATCAAGTGGTTCAGTAAAAGTTACTTGTGGAGGAACAAGTGTTTTGTGTTGTGTTGTGACAAAAAAAGATGATAACAAGGAAATTTTTGAAGAAGATGTAGTTCCTTTGATGGTAGATTATAGAGAAAGAAATTATGCAGCAGGAAAAATTCCAGGTGGGTTTTTTAAACGTGAAGGTAAACCAAGGGATCATGAAATACATATTTCAAGATTAATAGATAGAACATTGAGACCATTATTTTTTAAAGAAACGAATCGTGATATCCAGGTAACTTCTTTAGTATTATCGTTTGATCTTGAAAATGAACCTTCAATATTAGCAGTATTAGGTTGTTCTGCAGCATTGATGATTTCAGAAATACCATTTTTAGGACCAATAGCATGTTTTAGATTAGGTAGGATTAATGGTGAATACATATTAAATCCTACAATTCAAGAAATGGATATTTTAGAATTTGATTTTGTAGTAAGTTTTAAAGATGATAAAGTTTTAATGATAGAATTAGAAGCCAAAGAATTGTTAGAAGATGAGGTTTTGAAAGCGATAGAATATTTACAAAATTTTATTAAACCTTTTGTTGATATACAAAATGAATTATCTATCTTATCTCGGAAACAAAAAATTGTGTATAATAAATATTATGATTTAGATAAATTAGTGGAAGAAAATTCAAAAGAAGTGTCTAACAAAATTGTTGAGATATTAAAAATATCGGACAAAATAAAGAAAGACGAAGAATATAAAAATTTATTAAAAATTATAAAAATAAATAATGAATACATAAATCAAGAAGTAATAAACACACCAGAAAAAATTGAACAGTTAAAAGAAAAAGTTTTGTTTACAATTTTCAAATATGTTGCAAGGAATGAAATAGTAGAAAAATCATTTCGTCCTGATGGTCGAAGTGTAGATGATTTAAGAGAAATAAAATGTAAGGTAGGTATTTTGCCAAGGACACATGGCTCAGCATTGTTTCAACGAGGACAAACACAATCATTAGTTACAGTAACTTTAGGTACAACTTCGGATATGCAAGTTATGGATGAGTTAGCCGGAGAATATAAAGAAGGTTTTTTGTTTCATTATAATTTTCCTGGTTTTGCAACAGGTGAAGTTAAGCCAGAACGTGGAGTTTCTCGTAGAGAACTTGGTCATGGTTTGTTAGCAAGAAAATCTTTACATCCGATGCTGCCAAAATCTGATGAATTTCCTTATGCAGTTAGAGTTGTTTCAGATATCTTAGAATCTAATGGTTCGTCATCAATGGCGTCTGTATGTGGAGGTTCATTAGCATTGTTTGATGCCGGAGTGAATTTGAAATCTGCGGTGGCTGGTGTTGCAATAGGATTGGTAGATAATGGAGAAAAACACATAATTTTAACTGATATTGCTGGGTTAGAAGATCATATTGGAGATATGGATTTTAAAGTAGCAGGGACAAGAAGAGGTATAACAGCGATACAATTAGACCTAAAAGTTCAGGGTATTGGATTAGATATTGTTAAAGAATCTTTACATAGGGCTAAAGATGCTCGGATAAAAATTTTAGATATTATGGACAAGACAATTTCTTCTCCAAGAAAAAATGTTTCTAAATATGCCCCAAAGATTAAACTTATTCAAATACCGCAAGAAAAAATTGGTAGTTTAATAGGTCCTGGTGGGAAAAATATTAAACAAATAATAGAACAAACACAAACAAAGATTGAAATTGATGATACAGGAAAAGTTTTTATTTCTGCTGATGATGAGGATATGATAAATAATGCAGTAGAACGTATTGAGATGCATACTAAAGATATTGAAGAAGGTAAAATTTATAAAGGTAAAGTTATAAAGATTGCAGATTATGGCGCTTTTGTTGAGTTGTTGCCTGGTAAAACAGGATTATTGCACATATCGCAAGTAGCAGAAAGTAGGGTACAAGACATAAATTCTGTATTAAAGGAGGGAGATGAGATATTTGTAAAAGTTTTAGAAATTAGTTCTGATGGCAAATATTCTTTATCAAGAAAACAAGCCATTAAGGAAGGGTTTAAATAATATGCCAAAAAATAGTAATAAGTCAGAAAATAGTTTTATTTCTCAATTAAAAGAAGTTTATAATACTATGTTAGAGTCGCAACTATCCGAAGTAGAAGTAAAATCGTTGGGATATAAATTGAAAATTAAACGTACAAAAAAATATCCCGAAACTGTAGAAAATATTGTGGAAGAAAAAGTTTTTTCAAAACAGAAACAAGAAACAAAACTAAATGAGGAATATGTCGGAGAGACGATAAATTCACCAATTAATGGTATATTTTATATAGCCCCATCACCGAGTAGTCCTCCGTTTGTGAACGAAGGAGATATAATTAATCCTGGAACTACAGTGTGTATAGTAGAAGCTATGAAAGTTATGAATGAAATCAAGGTTGACAAAAAATGTAAAATATTAAAAGTTTTATGTGTTAATGGGTCATCTGTAAATACAGGAACAAAACTTTTTTTGATACAATCGGTATAACTTTTGGTTGACCAGAAACTTATTTATTAAAGGTAAAAAAGTTATGGATATATCTGAGATAGGTATTGTTGCAGGTAAAATTTGGACATATCTTAATCAAAAACAAAATTTTGTAGATGTATTAGAAATAAAATTTCATTATAATTTTACTAACACTATGTTATTTTTAGGTATAGGATGGTTGGCCAGAGAAGATAAAATTTTGATAGTAAAAGAAAACAATAAGTTAAAAATTAGATTGAAATAAGTTTATGAAATACTCTCGTCGGTTATATTCAAAAAGTGGTTCATCAAAAAATTTTTTGTTATTAACAGGAATAATTTTTTTTGGAATTTTTATATTTTATGGTTTTTTGAGACCTCAGGATACAGGTATTTTAGGAGAAAAAATTAATGAGATTTTTTATAAGTTTAGTGGTGTTGGAAGATTTTTTATTCCAATATTAATTTTTTACTGGGTATGGTATAATTTAAAATCTAAGAAACGTAATTTTAAATCAGATTTATTTTTATCATTAGTATTATTTATTCTTGTTAGTGGTATTATAAAGGTTGGGTGTAACATTTTAAATCTTTCCGGGGAATATGCTGGTTGGTTAGGCAATAATGTGTTAGAGATATTTAGTAGAATATTTGGTGATGTGTTTGGTAGTATTAGTATAATAATTTTTTTTATGTATGTAATTTCTTTAATGTTTGAAATTTCTTTAAGTGAGATATTTTGGAAAGTTTATACAACAATTGTTGAAGATATACAAAATTGGTATAAAGAAATATCTATTTTAAGAGCAAAGAAAAAAGTTGAGAAAGATATTGAACAATCTAAAAAAATTTCACGATATTCAAACAGAGAACAGACTTATTCTTCTGAACTTTATGAAAAAAGAGATATT
>Ga0124947_1020075_pt1 | contig 16570 bp, 10 predicted proteins | sample YNPNP_2000MetaT_FD_92947 | JGI IMG/M metagenome (GOLD analysis project Ga0124947, IMG submission 92947) | Anoxygenic and chlorotrophic microbial mat microbial communities from Yellowstone National Park, USA - YNP NP_2000 MetaT (Metagenome... ... | reverse complement strand
TTTTCAACAATAAGGAGATCTTATGAGAAGGATATTAATCTTTTTCAGCTTAATTTTTTTGTGTGCTTTAACAGCAAAAGCAAACAACTTTTTCCAAATAAAGCATATCAGTTCCTATCACACTGGTATTTTCAATCAAAGTGCTGCCGAAATAACTGCATACGACCCCGCAACAAAACAACTCTATCTAGTTAATGCTATATCCGCAAATTTGATTGTATTGGACATAAACAATCCTTCCAATCCAACATTAAAATCCCAAATTCCATTGAATAATTGGGGAGCTGTTGCAAATAGTGTTTCCGTTTACAATGGATTGGTTGCTGTTGCTGTCGAAGCTAATCCAAAAACAAATAATGGTAATGTTGTTTTCTTTGATGCAAATGGTAATTACCTAAACCACATCCAAGTTGGTGCTTTGCCCGATATGCTAACTTTCTCACCTAATGGAAGATATGTTGTTGTGTGTAATGAAGGGGAACCAGATGATAATTATACAATTGACCCAAAGGGAACCATAAGTATAATAGATTTAGTTAATGGAGTTAACAATCCAATTATTACAAATGTTGATTTTACTGCTTTTGATGGACAAGAAAATCTCTTGCGTTCGCAAGGTATTAGAATTTTTGGACCAAATGCCACCACTTCAACGGATTTAGAACCCGAATATGCAACAATTGATGCGGTCAGCAAATATGCTTATGTTACATTACAAGAAAATAATGCTATTGCAAAAATTGATATTACAAATGGAAATATTGTATACTTGGAGCCATTCGGCTTTAAAAACCACAATTTGGTCGGAAATGAATTAGACGCAAGTGATAAAGATAACAAAATCAACATTGCAAATTGGCCTGTTTACGGGATGTATCAACCCGATGGAATTGCTTCCTATTCCAAAAATAATAAAACATATTTGGTCACTGCCAACGAAGGTGATGCAAGAGATTACAAAGGTTATAGCGAGGAAAAAAGAGTTAATTCATTGAATTTAGATCCTGTTGCTTTTCCAAATGCCTCTGAATTAAAATTGGATGCTAACTTAGGTAGATTGACAGTAACAAGTGCTTTGGGAGATTCTAATAATGATGGATTGTTCGAATCTCTTTATGTTTTTGGTGGTCGTTCTTTCTCAATTTTCGACGATAATGGAAATTTGGTTTGGGATAGTGGTAACGAATTCGAGAAAAAGCTTGCCGACATATATCCATCCTATTTCAACACAGAGCACACATCAAATTCGTTCGATACACGGAGCGACAACAAAGGTCCCGAACCCGAAGATGTTGTTCTTGCCGAAATAGATGGAATAACCTATGCTTTTATTGTTTTGGAGCGTATCGGAGGATTTTTTGTTTACGATATAACCAATCCAAGTTCGCCCAAGTATGTAACCTATTTTAATCATCGCAATTTTAATGCTCCATTTCCAAAAAACCCAACTAAAGCTCAGTTAGAGGCTATTGGTGATTTGGGTCCAGAAAGCATTAAATTTATACCAGCCCATAAATCGCCAAATGGTCAAAATTTAATTGTAGTAGCAAACGAAGTTAGTGGAAGTGTCTCAATTTTCCAAGTTATTACAAAACCGGTAATTAATCTTACTCACAAGAATTTGTGTAAAAACACACCAACACATATGGGCTTATTTAGTGATTACGGACAAAACATCACCGTAATAAATGGTTCCGGTGATTATACGTATTTGTGGACTCCCATAAGCCTTTTTGATAACTTTATTTCCAACAATCCAATATATCGCAATCCTGCCCAACCAAGAATAATTACTCTTTATATCAGAGACAACCAAACAGGTTTAACCACAACAGCAAATATTACAACATCAATCAACCAATTGCCAGTTGTGAATATGCCTTCATTGATAAATCATCCCAAGAATCAAGTTTTAAATTTAAACAGCAAAATAAACAGTGTTTATGGCAATTCACCATTTGTTTATTTGTGGATTGATGAGAATGGAAATAAAATTGATAATCCCGAAGCAGTTTATCCCCAACCGGGCATCAACAAATACAAATTGATTGTTTTCGACAAAAATCAATGTGCATCGAATCCAAGAAACTTATTCGTGAGGGTGCCATTGAATAAAGAAACTTCGGAGGATAACATCAATATCAGCGAAAATGGTAATATTATAGTTACATTACAATCGAATACAATCAATGATTATTTGAATTTTTCAATTCAATCAAAGAACAGCAAAACTACACTCGAAATTTACAATTCAATTGGAACATTAATTAAGCGGATACCTTTGGAAAATCAAGACAATTCTATCGACTTTACCAACTATGCTGATGGATTTTATTTGTTGAGTTTTATTAATGAAGAAGAATCATTAACACTCGCTATTGTCAAAGAATAATTTAACAATTCATTTACATATTTAATAAAACTAAAAGGGAAGCAGTGTGAAAAATGGATTGCTTCCCTTTTAATTTAACTATTTGGATTAAGTTTCTTTAACTATAATAATTTAAATAAATAATTTAAATAGATGTACTATTTTCTTTTCTGAGCTATTTTAATAGCCTCGTCGAATAATCCTTTAGCAACATTTATTTGTTTATCTATAGAAAAAAATACTTGAACATAAGCATTGCGATCCCATAAGCTTCGTGCTAATGTGCCTTTTATTTCGGTTTTAATAAATTCTTCGTCTTTTTTGTAATATTCTTCGTCCCATTTAACTCCTTTTGATTCAGCTAATTCACGAAATTCCTTCATCATTTTATCGGTTACTTTCCAATTTCGCATAAAAGTTATGAAGTTATTTCGGTATTCAGCTGGTAAATTTCTGCCGTTATCGAGGTATTTATCAACATATTCGTAGAAAACTCTATTCATCCGCAATTGAATGCTTAGTTTTGTTATGGTATCTTGCTTTACGATATAATCGGGGATGATGCCACCTCCACCCAGTACTGGTCGACCGGAACGGGTAGTGTATATTGGCAAAGAGTCTAAATTAATAATCGAACTTTTCTTATTTTCTTTCAATTTTTTTTCGTTTTCTTCCTTGATTTCTTTTTTAACTAATTCCAATGCGTGTTCGATGTTCGAGCCTTCCTTAAGTTCTAATCGTCCAACTAAATTACGATAATCTTCTTTATCCTTGAATGGTCGTTGAATACATCTTCCCGAAGGTGTGTAGTAGCGGGCAATAGTTATTCGATATGCTGAACCATCTGGTAATGGATATTGACGCTGTACTAACCCTTTGCCAAAAGATGTTTCGCCCACAATTAATCCACGGTCCAGATCCTGAATCGAACCCGAAACAATTTCACTTGCAGAGGCTGAACCTGCATTGATAAGAACAATAAGTGGTAAGTCTTCGGCTAATCCACCGGAAGTGGATTTATAGACTTCGTCGAATTCGGGTCTACGGCCTTTTGTGTATACAATTGTATCTCCACCTTTTAGGAATTGATCTGCCATCAAAAATGCTTGATTTAAGTAACCTCCAGGATTGCCTCGAAGGTCCAAGATTAATTTTTTCATTCCTTCTTTGCGAAGTTTTTGGATGGCTTGTACCAATTCGTCGTGTGTTGTGGCAGCAAATCTATTAACCACAATAACACCAATATCGGTGCTATCGATGATAAAACTTGCGTCAACAGTGTATAGTGGTATTTTGTCGCGGATTATTTCGAATGTGAGTAATTCGTCCTTGCCGGAACGCTTGATGCCCAATTTAACTTTGGTTCCTTTTGGTCCACGAAGTTTTTTGGGAACAAGGTCGCGGTTCAATCCAACAGCATCTTCGTCATCGATTTTAACAATTTTATCTCCAGCTTGGATACCAACCTTTTCGCTTGGTCCATCAGCAATGGGAGAAATTACAACAATCGTGTCGTCAATTACGTCAAATTGAATACCAATTCCTTCGAAGCTACCTTGGAAATCTTCATCTACTGCTTTCATTTCTTCGGCTGTAATATAAACAGAGTGTGGGTCTAATTCGTTTAGCATTCCACGAATTGCGGACTCTGTCAATTTTTGAGTATCTACTGGTTCAACATAATTTTTAACAGCATTACTCAAAACTTCTTGGTATTTACGAATTTGGTCGTACAATCCATCATTGGATATCAGAGGCTGGATCAGTACGCCAATTGTCAGTCCTACGATTACTAATAAGATATAGGACAAAATTTGTTTTTTCATTTATAGCTCTTTTGTTTGTTCTGAAAAAATAGATTTTTTATTATTTTTAGATTTATTTTATTTTGTTTAAGACTAAATGACGAAATATTTATTACAAAATTTCTATAGGTTTTATGTCTAATTGAGCAAGTTGTTCGATAATTTTATCTTGATTTTGGTATTTATCTACATAAATAATTGTGCCACTTTCCTTATTTTTAGCTAACCAGGAATTTGTTATTTTGATTTCTTCGATAAACTCCAAATTATTTTCTATCGACATTTCGTATCCATTGAAATACAAATTATCAATCATTTGAATTAGTTCCGGATTTAAAATTGCTTTTCTTCCTAATGTTTTGTGATACACTAACCTATTGAATTTAAAAAGAAAAACATCATAAAAATTATCATCAAATTGATGAGGCAGAACCAAAATAAAATTTTGTTTATCTAAAGAATTAAAGTATTCTTCGGAATTATTAAACACTTTTTCGATCGAAAATATAGCTTTCTTGATTTCATTAGCTTTTTCGTATTCAAATGTTTGGGAATATTCTTCCATTTTTTTGAGTAACTCTTCTTTCAAACCAGTGGCAAATCCACTTAGGAAATTACGAATATTCATTACTTCGATATTATATTCCTCGGCAAAATCGGGCTCTTTGCGGAATGCACATGGTGCCAAGCATTTGTGTATTTGGTAATACAAACAAGGTTCGTATTCAATATTGTTGGCAAATTCTTTATCGCACTTAATTAATTTAAAATTTTTGTCGATTATATCTTTAATTAATTCGGCTACTTGCTTGTTTAAAAATGGCCCGTAGTATTCGCCATCCAGTTCGGTATTGAAAGTCACTTCTACTTTTGGAAAAAGTTCATCGGTTGTTATCCTCAAAAAAGGGAATGAACGAAGCCTTAAACCGACAAAATTAAATTTAGGTTTGTGTTTTTTAATTTCTTTGGCTTCGAGCAATAATGCAGATAGCTCATTGAATGTCTCTTTCCAGCAAATATCTGCAATGTTTTTTGTTAATTCCTTCAATTTGTAGGAAGTTATGTTGCCTGGTTGAAAATAACTCGACACTCTGCTTTTAAGAGATCGTGCTTTCCCAACATAAATTACTTTATTCCTTTTATCCAAAAAATAGTATACACCTGGAGCATCCGGTAATTTTTCCAACTTTGTTTGAAATTCTTCCACTATTGATTTAGGCGGCACAAAGTAACTTAATTTTTTGTTTTGAAAAACTAAAAGTTCTTCCAAAGAAGTTATTTCGTGTTCCTCTTGGGCAATATCTAATAGGTTAAGCAAAATTTTGGCAGTGGCTTTGGCATCTCCCAAAGCAGTGTGACGATTTCGGATTCTTATCCCAAAATAGTGTGCTAAATTCCCTACACTTTTTTTCTGTGCATCGGCTAATAATCTCTTTGCTAATTTTAGTGTATCAAGGATAGGTATTTCTAATTTTGGTAGATGTAATCTATGAAAAGTTTCATTAACAAAAGAGAAGTCGAAATTTGCATTGTGGGCAACAAAAACTGCATTGGGTTTGTGGAAGAAACTAAGTAGCTTGGGAGCAATAGCTGCTGGCTCGGGTGCATAAAAAACGGCTTCGTTTGTTATTCCAGTCATCTGGGTAATGAACAAAGGAATAAATTGATGAGGATTAAGCAATGAAGAAAACTCCTCAACAATTTGTCCGTTGTTGACATTAACTGCTGCAATATCAATTATTCTGTTGTCTCGTGGGTTATTGCCCGTTGTCTCGACATCTATAACGATAAAATTTGCATCCCAGATACTTATTTCTTCCACAACTATTAAGTTAAGATTGTTCTAACTTTGCAGAGGTTTTGTTGTTAATTTTTGAGTTATTTGTTTCTTGGTGACCATTGCTATTATTGCCATTAGTGTTATGTCCGTTGTTATGTCCATTGTTTGATGCAGAACTTGAATTTTTCTTGTTATAATCGGTTAAATAAAATCCACTGCCTTTGAAAATTAATCCCACGTTTGCACTAAATACTTTTTCCACCTCGCCTGGCTCGTGATCGTGCTGCTCACAAATTTCTGACGGACAAACACTTAATGGCTCACTGTTGATACTTTGCAACCAATCGAATTCTTTTCCACATTTTTTGCATCTGTAAGTGTAAATTGGCATTTTACTCCTCAAAATTTAACAAAACCAACCTTTTTATATACTTTATCCAATGTTTTTCTAGCAATTTTTTGGGCTTGCTCAGCACCGCTAATCAATATACTTTGTAGACGTTTTTTGTCCTTCAATATTTCAAAATATCTTTCCCTAAGTGGAGCAATCCATTGTGCAACTGCTATACCAACAGTTAATTTAAACTCTCCATATCCTTTGCCTGCAAATTCTTTCTCTATTTGTTCAAAGCTAATTCCAGTTGCTAAATGATACAGTGTCATCAAATTGGAAATACCTGGCTTATTTTCTTCATCGTATTTGATTATAGATTCGGAATCGGTAACTGCTCTTTTGATTTTATTAACTATAACCTCTTCCGAATCACTTAAAAAAATTGATGCGTTTATATTTGGATCGCTTTTCGACATTTTTGTTGTTGGATCTTGTAAACTCATTATTCTTGAACCAATTTTTGGAATGTAAGGTTCTGGTATTTTGAAAGTATCTGAATAATAATGATTAAATCGTTGAGCTAAATTGCGAGTTAGTTCCAAATGTTGCTTTTGGTCTTCTCCAACTGGTACCAAATCAGCTTGGTAAAGCAAAATATCAGCTGCCATAAGCACAGGATAGGTGAAAAGTCCAGCATTTATATTATCCGGATGTTTTTCGCTTTTATCTTTGAATTGGGTCATACGGCTTAGTTCTCCAAAACCAGTAAAGGTGCCCAACACCCAAGCTAATTCGGCGTGTTCGTGAATATGGGATTGAACGAATAGTACACTTTTTTCGGGATTGATACCTGCTGCAATAAAAAGTGCAGCAGTTTCGTATGTCCTTTGTCGCAATTCTGCTGGAACTTGTCGAACAGTAATAGAATGTAGATCGGCGATCATATAATAGCAACGAAATTCATCTTGCAGTGCAACCCAATTTTTTAATGCCCCAGCCAAATGACCTATTGTTAACACTCCCGAAGGTTGAATTCCACTAAGAATTACCTTTTGTTCAGTTCTTTCTTCCATAAATTTATTGATATCGTTTTAAAATTTTTTTTAATTTTTTTTATTTAATACACTTTTGTATAATCCAAAAAAATTATTTTTGAAAAATGTAGAAAATCAAAATTACTAAATACTTAATACACAATAATATGAGCATAAAAGAAAAACACAATTTAATTGGTAAAGAAATAAAATGTTTGGACCACGGATTTATTCGATTGGTCGACTATATGGGAGATGACAGTTCCATTGTCCAAGCTGCACGAGTTAGTTACGGCAAAGGCACCAAAACAGTGCGCGAAGACACTACTTTAATTCGCTATCTTATGCGTCACCAACACACTTCACCTTTCGAAATGGTAGAATTGAAATTCCACATTCGGCTTCCAATTTTTGTTGCACGTCAATGGATCCGCCATCGAACAGCAAATGTGAACGAATATAGCGGACGTTATTCCGAGATGACCGACGATTTCTATATCCCAGAGCTCGACCAAATCAGAACCCAAGACGAAGTTAACAAACAAGGACGCAGCAACAATCCAATTGATCCAGAAATTGCTAAAAATATTCTGGAATCGATGGAACAACATCAAAAACAAAGCTATAGCGAATATCTAAGTTATCTTGAAAAGGGGGTTGCACGCGAAATTGCTCGAATCAATCTGCCACTTTCGAGTTACACAGAATGGTATTGGAAAATAGATCTACACAATCTTTTCCGCTTCCTTAAACTTCGATTGGATTGGCACGCCCAATATGAAATTCGTGTCTATGCCCAAGCAATAGCCGATATTGTTAAAGAACTTTTTCCAATTTCTTACCAAGCTTTTTCTGACTATGTTTTGAATTCTGTAACATTCTCCTATGCTGAGTTGTCTAAAATTAAACATCTTTTTCAGAATCTCAAAGTAGAGGATTTGGATAATTCTAATGTAAATTTTTCGAAATTAGAATTAATCGAATTAAAAAAGAAAATTGAATTTATCAACCAAATAAAGTAATATTATGAAAAAAGCTATCATTTCAATAATAATTTTAATTTTTGTTATCTCACCAACCATCTTAGAAGCTAAAAAATCAAATAAACAAAAAACTACTACAACACCAACCCAAAATTTACAAAAAAAGGACAATACTTTGGATAGTATTCTTGCGATATATTTCCAAAAAACTGGCTTAGACAAATTTAATGAGATAAAATCGCTCGAAATTGAAGGCGATATGGAAATTTTGAACAACACCTACGCTTTCCGTTTACAATACAAACCTCCACACTTTTTTAGGATGAAAGAACGCTTTGGCTCCCAATGGGTTTATCGCATTCTAAATGCCAAAGAAATGAAGGTAATTACCAAAAATGGAATTATCGATATTTCGCAACAAGAAATTGACGTAATTTACAATTTGATTGCTTATATGAAAGGCTTTCTTACAGATTATAAAAAAAATGGATTTGAGCTAACATATTTGGGATTGGACACAATAAGCCATATTCCCGAGCCACCAGCGGATCCAGCAAGACCAGTGGTGGCAATTCCAATACCCAAAATACCAAAAGGACTGCACCACACAATACAAATTAAAACACCTACAAATGAAATAAACAAAGTTTATATCAGTAATGAAACCTTTGATATCACTTTATCGACCGAGAACCCATTTATGTTTGCCAAAATTGGTCCTGTAAAATTCGATTTATACGAAAACATCGAAGGTTTTCGATTTCCTTTCCGGATTGAGATTATAAGTCAAGTGTTCCCAGCCATCTTTAGAATTCAACAGATAACTCTAAACAAGGAATATCCAGATAGTTATTTCCAAGTTGACTCGCCCGAAAATAAATGGGTCGAGGACGAATAACAAGATTCTTGCTTTTTTCAATGAATTTGAATAAATTACTTTCTTTTGCGTCTTAATTAAAACTTATTTAAATTATACTGAAAATAGAATTTAGATTAAATTGGAGAACTATAAATGTTAGTAGACATTGTAATGCCCAAAATGGGTGAATCACTGCAAGAAGGAACAATCATACGATGGACAAAAAAAAGTTGGTGACCGAGTTGAACGCGACGAAACAATCTTGGAAATATCCACCGATAAAGTAGATACAGAAGTGCCCTCGCCAGTTGCTGGTGTTATCAAAGCCCTTTTGTTTGGAGAAAACGAAACTGTTGCAGTTGGAACAAAAATCGCCGAAATCGAAACCGATGCCGACACTACTACTCACCCCGAACCTATACCCACAAAAGAAGAAGTAATAACTCCGCAAGTAGAAGCAAAACCAACGGGAACAACAATTTCTGGTAATTTTGTTGACGTGGTAATGCCCAAAATGGGTGAATCACTGCAAGAAGGAACAATCATAAGATGGACAAAAAAAGTTGGCGACTGGGTTCAACGCGACGAAACAATTTTGGAAATATCCACCGATAAAGTAGATACCGAAGTGCCTTCACCAGTAGAAGGCATTCTTGCCGAAATTTTGGCTGCCGAGAATCAGACAGTTGAAGTTGGAAAAGTTATTGCAAGAATTAATACAGTTGGAGATATTTCTCAAGTAGAATCCACCCCACAAACAATCCAAGTATCCACCGAGAAACCAGATTTAACAGTAATTCCAGTAGAAACTCAAAATCAAAAAACATCTGATACTTCTGCTGAACAAACCCAAAAAATGGTTGTTGGAGTGACCTACGAAATTCCAGCTCGCGATGGGGAAAGGTTCTACTCTCCTTTGGTACGCGAAATTGCTCAACAAAACAAAGTATCATTGGAAGAATTACGCACAATTAAAGGAACTGGTTCAGACGGACGAGTAACCAAGGAAGATTTGATGAACTATATCGCTACTCGTAAGTCTCAACCAACATTAGAAAAGATTTCCCAACAAGTTACCGAAACACCACGAACTACTACTCCACAAATAGCAATAACTTCAACCGAACCAAAGACAACAACCACCATCCCCGTATATGACGGAGAAATTAATCCAATATTCCGAGCCGCAGGTGAGTTCGAAGTTGTTCCAATGGACAGAGTGCGTCAACTCATTGCTGAACATATGACCCGTAGCAAGGCAACATCAGCCCACGTCACAAGTGTTGCCGAGGCTGACGTAACCGAAATTGTGAAATTCCGCGAAAAATACAAAGATGAATTCTTCCGCAAAGAAGGCTTTAAGCTCACCTATACGCCATTTTTTGCATTAGCTGCTGTTGAAGGAATAAAACAATTTCCCGGTGTAAATGTTGGGGTCGATGGCAACAAAATTATAAAATTCAAGCACATAAACTTAAGCATCGCTACTGCATTAGATGACGCCAATTTAATTGTTCCTGTTATCAAAAAGGCAGAAGAATTAAATTTAACAGGGTTAGCAAGACAGATCTATGATTTATCAACTCGTGCAAGAAACAAGAAACTCAATCCTGACGATATCCAAGGTGGTACTTTTTCGGTTACAAATGTTGGTACTTTTGGAACTCTATTTGGCACACCGGTCATTAATCAACCTCAAACTGCTATTATGGGCATAGGTGCTATCCAAAAACGACCAGTTGTCAAGGAAATTATGGGCAATGATATGATATTAGTACGTCATATGGCGTATGTATCGCTAACTTACGACCATCGTGTTATTGATGGAATGTTAGCTGGACAGTGCTTGTCCGCAATTGCAAAATCTCTTGAAAATATGAACGAAAATACAATAAAAATATAACCTAAAAAACAATTAACAACTTTTTGAAATTGAGAGCCCAAAAGTTTGAATTTTTGGCTCTCTTTTTTTACTTTAAAATGCTTATACAACAAATGAAATTATACTATCGATCTGTTTGTTAATTCCCTTGATAATATGGCACTTTTTTTGATTGTAAATTAATAGTTTTCAATGATTTTTAGGTAATTTTGTAGTTGGGGAGACAAGGAAAAATGAAAAAAACACATATATCATTCGCAGCAATAATCTTATTATTATGTAGTTTAAGTTTGTTTTCACAAACTGGAATTATTGTTCACAAAAAAAACACACAATCCTATCCAAAAGTTCAATTTGAACTTTTTATCTACGACTTTGATGATGTTTTGCCTAAATATTCTTATGACAAACTTAACTTAGTTACCCTTGATAATGGATTGATCCCCGATAATATTGAATTTATAAACAATGAACAAAACCCAATACCTAATGCATCGGTAAGTTTGCACTTCGATTTGGGGATGAGCAATAGCAGTAAATTTGGTAAATCCCGCTTCGAGATTGGTAGGGATTTTTTCAAAGAATTTATAAAAATCGTGGACACAAACAAGATAGAAATTGCACTATCTTCTTTCGACGCAATTAATTATTACCATCAAGGATTTGCCCACAGCAAATATAAATTACAATCCATCGTAAATGGATTTCAACACGAAAATGCCTCGAGTATCGACCAAGCTTTTATCGACAAACCGGGCGGTGCAACCGAAATTCATAGTACATCAAAATATGCTAAATTCGCCGTTATTGTTACTGACGGCTCTTTGTTCATCGATAAAAGCAAAGTAATTAACGAAATGCAAAAAAAACAAATTCGCCCGTTAATTTTGATTATTGGTAAACCAGCGAGCAAAGATATTTTGGAATTAGTCAATGCAACAAATGGTTACTATGTTGACGAAATTGAACAAACAAATAATTTGAGCACTTTAGCAAAATACTTTTACTCATTAATTTTGGGATACACACCAAGTTTATTATCCTACACTGACAAAAGTATTTGCAATGATTTTCATACCGTAGAAATATCTGTACCTGGAAAAAGTTATAATACAACTACAACCTATAAAATTGATAACTTTAAAAAGCCAATGTTGGTTGCCAACCCACCTTCGCTTGGATTTAGTTCGGTGCTTCCCGGTTCCTTCAAGGAATTGGATATTGCAATTACAGCAGTCAATGGAGATATCAAAATCAAAAAATTCTATATTCAAGACATTCGCTATCAAATTGTGAAAGGTAATATTGGATCGGAAATTACATTGCCCGAGAATCAAAGTATAAACTTGACTATACGCTACACCCCATCAGATTCGGCGATTACATTCACTGAACTTCAAATTGATGCTGAGGCTTGCTTGGGACGCGAAATTTATCTCACCGGTGGATTTCCAAACACACCACCAGTCGAAAGAACAATAAAGTTACTCACACCCGAATGCAAAACAACATTAGTCCCTGGAGATACATTTTCAATTCGTTGGACTGGCTTGTTGCCCAAGGACGTAATCCAATTGGAATATTCAATAGATAACGGACGAAACTGGGATACTTTAGCCCGTAATGTCCAAGATCTGGCATATTTGTGGACAGTTCCCAACGTTCAATCTGATGAATGCTTGATTCGTGCTATTCAACTTTGGCCCAACAATGTTGGTCGAACTCTTGACTTGCGACATTTAGCCGAGGTTAACTCAGCATTTTTCAACTCGGATGGTAGCCAAGTGATTACAGCAAGCAAAGACAAATCTGTGATAATCTGGAATGCGAATAGCGGGCGAATTATCCACAATCTTCAAGGACATTCCGACGAAGTTACATTTGCCGATTTTAACAAAAAAGGTGATCGTGCAGCTTCTGTTGGTCGTGATGGAAAGTTGATAATTTGGGATGTATTCTCGGGATTAAAAATTATGGACAAAAGCTTAAATAAAACAGTTCATTCTGTTAGGTTTTCAAATGATGATAAATATATTGTAGTTTCGTGTAATAATGGATGTGCGGATGTTTTTAGTGCTGATGATCTAAGCGAAGTTGCAGATATAAAAGCCTATCCTTTTGGAGTTTGTTGGTATGCTGAATTTAGCTTCGATGACAAATATATCTTGACTACTGGAAATGACGGAATAGCCAAAGTTTGGGATTGGAAAAACCAAATTAACTCACCTTTCAAAATATTCGACACACGAGTTGCAAGCGAAGTTAATCCTAATGAAAAATACGGAAATGCTACTTATGCCACTTTCAATCATGATTATTCAAAAGTTGCAGTTGTAAGTTTACAGACCAAAAGAGTATACGTTTTTGATTTTGCAACTGCCGATACAATTTATACTTTACAACATAAAGATGGAATTGTTCATTTTTCAGCAAGTTTCTACTACTCTACAAAATACGGTGATATGTTGCTAACAACTTCCGAAGATGACGTCCGATTGTGGGATGCAAATACTGGTCTGCCCGGTTTGCCCCATATAATTAAGGAACATACAAAATCTGTTCTAACAGCTGTCTTTAATTTTGATGCAAAGCGAATATTAACAGCATCACGAGATTTTACCGCAAAAATATGGAATTTGGAACAACGCGATTTGCAAATGGACACAACCGACTGCCTCTTTCGTATTAAACCCATTGCAATGGATATTGTGAATATAGATTTTGGCGATGTCCCAATATTTAGCTCCAAAGATACAACTATTTCTAAATTTTTAGTAAATAAAACTGATTTTAATTACCAAACAAGAAATATTAATATAGTTGGTGGTGAAAACAGCAACTTCCAATTTTTGAACGAAATACAAACTCCATTCTTTTTGGATACATTAGTTCCATATAGCGTTAAGTTACAATTTCGTCCAACACAACCAGGACCTATATACGACACAATTACCGTGTTGACTGCTGGCGGAACCTACAAAGCAGTTTTATCCGGAAATGGAGTAGATCGAGGTTTATATTCATATATGAATATAGTAGATTTTGACCAAGTGGAAATAGGCGATTCTCGTGATTCTACTGTTTCTTTAATGGTCGTGAACAAAGGCTTTTTCGATGTGGTTATCGAGAGTATAGAATTACAAAAACCCGATACAACTCATTTTAGGATAATTAACAATCCAGGTAAAACTATTTTGCGTCCCAATCAATCATTAGGGTTGATAATTCGATATACACCATCGGCATTGGAAGTGAACAACGGAACAGTTGCATTCAACTATAATGGCACACTTTCTCCATTAAAAATTGGATTGTTTGGCGAAGGTATTAATCCTCGAATTGATACTCTAACAATCTACATAGGTGAACACACAGCTTCTCCTGGTCAAGTGTTAGAAGTTCCAATAAAAATTAGCAACATATCCCAAAATGGTTTAAGAAAATCAATTACTGGTATCCGTACCTATTTGCGTTTTAATGCTACTTTACTATCTCCATTGGATTATTATCCGGGTTGGATTGATGGCAACGAAAGAGTTTTGACGCTCGATTTGCCTCGCAACTTTGGTCAGGATTCTATTTTGGCAAAGATTAAGTTCAAGGCAGCACTGGGTAACGATTCATTAACTCAATTAAAACTCGAATATAGTAATCCTATTGGATTGGGAAAATTAAAAGTTTATACTCAAGATGGGCTTTTTAAATTAACAGGTTTTTGCACAGAAGGTGATCCTCGTTTGTTCGATTCGGAAGGTAAAGTTTACTTGAAACAGACATTTCCTAATCCATCACAAGGAACTATAACTTTGGAATTTTCTGTCGTCGAAATCGAAAATACTCGAATTTATCTGATTGATTTCCAAGGAAAACTCATTAAAGAAATTGTTAATAAAGAACTACCCCGTGGCGAATATTCAATGAATATTGATTTAAGCTCAATACCTTCGGGGAAATATTTTTGCGTTTTGGAAACTCCAACACGTAAATTTACCAAAACTTTGATTATACAAAGGTAAAAATGGAAAAAATTCAAGCCGTTCGCGGCACCAAAGATTTATTGCCCGATAGTATTTATTTATGGCATTTTTTATTCGACAAATTCAAAGAAATATCTAAACGATTTAATTACTCCGAAATACGAACTCCTATTTTCGAAAAAACCGAAGTTTTCCATCGAAGCATTGGCGAAGGCACCGATATTGTTAACAAAGAAATGTATACCTTTTCCGATAAAGGTGGCGAGTCGATTACACTACGACCCGAAGCTACTGCTGCTTTGGTTCGAGCAGTAATACAAAATTCCTTGAATCACGAGAATTCAATATTGAGGCTTTGGTATTTTGGTCCATTTTTCCGTTATGAACGACCTCAAAAAGGACGATTGCGTCAATTTCATCAATATGGTGCTGAGTTAATTGGTTCTCCCAATCCCGAAGCAGATTTGGAAATTATACTTTTAGCAAACGAATTGATAAAATTTATTGGCATCGAAGATTACTCCTTGCTAATTAATTCTCTTGGAAATGAACAATCAAGACAGAACTACAAACAAACCTTGGTAGACTTTCTACAAAGCAATTCTGACAAACTTTCGTCTGAAAGTCGAAGTAGGTTACAAATCAATCCATTAAGGATTTTGGACTCCAAAGATGAACAAGACATAAAGCTTTTGGAATCTGCACCCCTGATAATTGATAGTTTGGATTTTGAAAGCAAGTTACACTTTGAACAAGTTTTGAATGGTCTTCGAGAATTAGGAATCAACTATGAGATAAACAATAAATTAGTAAGAGGATTGGATTATTATTCCCACACAGTTTTTGAATTTCGAAGCAACTATTTAGGCAGCCAAGATTCTTTTGGTGGTGGTGGTCGTTATGATGGGCTATTCGAACAATTAGGCGGCAAACCAACTCCTGCTGTTGGTTTTGCCTTTGGATTGGAACGATTGCTTTTGATATTAGAGCAAATTAACAAATTACCACCAAAACAGGATAAATTGGACTATTATTTTATAATTCAAAATAATACATATTTTAATCACGCCCAGAAAATTGCAAGCGTTTTAAGAGAAAAAGGTTTTTCGGCTACTGTTGAAATTCTTCGCCGTTCATTTAAATCACAAATGAGAGAAGCTAACAAAATTGGTGCAAATTATGTCGTGATAATTGGCGAATCGGAATATGCCGAAAATAAAATTACCTTGAAACATCTTTCTACATCTGTTCAGGAAACTTTATCTATCGAAGAATTCCTTGAATTACAAAAATGAAAAATTTACTGATAATTACTTATTATTTCCCTCCTTCAGGAGGACCCGGTGTTCAAAGAGTATTAAAGCATACGAAGTATCTTCGTTTATTTGGATGGAATCCAATAGTTTTTACGGTACGAGATGCCGATTATCCTGCTTTCGACTATAGCTTAATTAACGAAATTCCCAAGGATGTGAAAGTAGTGCGAAGCAAAATATTCGAACCTTATAATTTTTACAGAAAATTAACTGGCAAAAAACCCGGTGA
>Ga0124947_1004824_pt1 | contig 16882 bp, 14 predicted proteins | sample YNPNP_2000MetaT_FD_92947 | JGI IMG/M metagenome (GOLD analysis project Ga0124947, IMG submission 92947) | Anoxygenic and chlorotrophic microbial mat microbial communities from Yellowstone National Park, USA - YNP NP_2000 MetaT (Metagenome... ... | reverse complement strand
CAGGGGGCAGGTGCAAGGCGGGCCGGAGGCCCGCGTACCCAGGGGGCAGGTGCAAGGCGGGCCGGAGGCTTACGTACCCAGGGGGGGCAGACCCGAGGCGGGCCGGAGGCTTACGTACCCAGGGGGGGCAAGCCCGAGGCGGGCCGGGGGCTTGCGTACCATTCATAGGTTCCGTTGAACGAAATGCGTGTTCAATGGTACCATGATACTCGTCGCAACAACCGCCGTTGTTCAGATAGAACCCTTATGGACGAATCAACCAATAGCCGCATGGTGGCAGCACTGCACGACTTTCAACGACTGCGCTGGCGGGCTGATATTGAACATCTCTTGGCGCGCCTACGGGGTCAGTCAGATGATTTGCTGCCGTTTGAGGAAGTTCGCCAACGAGTCCGTGCCAGTGTAGCTGGCGAACGTCAGTTGCGTGAAATTCCGCTCGACGCAATCGTAGGCAGTGTTGGCCGGTACCATGACTTCAACCGCAATTTCTTACCTCGCCGCGACGATGACTGGCAGCGTTGGTCACGAGTGATGGCTGCGGTTGAAAGCTGGCATGGCTGGCCTCCGATTGAGGTGTATCAGATCGGCGATGCTTACTTTGTGATCGACGGCAATCATCGCGTATCGGTAGCACGTCAAATGGGGATGGATCACATCCAGGCGTATGTCATCCCGCTGCAATCGCGAGTGCCGATTGATCCGTCAATGACACTAGAGGAGGTGATCATCGCTGGTGAATATGCTGGTTTTCTCGAAGCCACCCGGCTTGACACGCTGCGGCCCGGTTGTGATTTACGAGTAACTGTTGCCGGACAATATGAGAAGCTGCGTCAACAGATCGAGCATCTTCAACAACGACTGACCACAGCCGATACTGCGTCATCGTTCGTGGAAGCGGCCTGCATCTGGTACGATCAGGTGTATCGTCCGATTGCCGATCTGATTCAGGAGCGGGGGCTGTTACGCGATTTTCCGCAACGAACGACGACCGATCTCTATCTCTGGCTCTGTGATCACCGTGACGAGCTAAGCAAACGATTGAGCTGGGAAATCAGTCTGACCCAGGCTATTGATGATCTGGCAGAAGCACCTGGTCGGGCTGAACAACTCCTTGAGCGGATGATCCCCGACAACCTCGAACCAGCGACACCGGCCGGTGTCTGGCGTTGCCATCGTCGGCTTGATCCGGCATTCTGGTTGTTTCGCGAGGTGCTGGTGCCGGTGAGTAGTCAGCCTGACCAATGGCAGGTTCTCGATCAGTTATTGCAATGGGCTGAACGTGAGCCGATCCGACTACTCGGTCTCCACGTTGTGCGTAGTGCTCGTCAGCGTGATTCGGCTGCTGCTCGATCAGTCGTGCAGACGTTTATAGATCGCTGCGCTACCGCTGGTGTGCGCGGTGAGTGTGCCATCGAGGTTGGCGCCATCGGGCGGGCAATTCGCGAGCGGGCACGTCTGGTCGATCTGATCGCGGTTCAGGTAAACCATCCACCCGGTTCATCACCGCTGGCGCGTTTGGCCTCTGGCTTGCGCACAATTCTGCGTTGTTCAGTACGTCCGGTGTTAGCGGTACCCCAAACGGTTACGCAGGTCGAGCGGTTACTGTTGGCTTACGATGGTAGTCGTAAAGCTGAAGAGGCGCTCTATCTGGCGACATACCTCGCCGCACGCTGGCACCTGGCGCTCAACGTTGTCACCGTGCTCGAAGGAAACGCTAGTGCCGAACAGGTACGGTTACGCGCATTTCGTTATCTCGAACAGTATCAGATTGCTGCCGGGTATATCATCGAACGCGGTGAACCGGCTTCGGCAATCATCCACGCAGCCGCGCAGACTCGCGCCGATCTGTTGGTAATGGGCGGCTATGGCCACCGCGATCCGTTAAGCGATCTGGTTATTGGTTCGACAACTGAAGCATTGTTGCGTGCCCGTCAGTTACCGATTTTGGTCGTTTAGACGGTATGAGTATAGAAGTGAGCGTATGTCTAATGATTCTTTGCCCAGTATGGGTGATGGTTAGCACGTTGCAAAGTGCTCTGTTTTCACCTCATCCGACATAGGGACGGAGGGTAGAAGAAGAGAGGATCAAGGTACAGATAGATTCCGACCCGTCCGTAGCGCATGTGGAGGCCCGTTGCTTTCCGCTCAGATGAACGTTTATGGTACCTCTGGTTGGCTCGCCGATTATGCACGTCAGCAAAGCGGTGTTCGTTCACCTCACTTTCAATGCGGGCCAGAGGCCCGCGTACCCAGACCCGGGCGACCGCGCAGGTCAATGACGTTTATGGTACCTCTGGTTGGCTCGCCGATTATGCATGTCAGCAGAGCGGTGTTCGTTCACCTCACTTTCAAAGCGGGCCAGAGGTCCGCGTACCCAGACCCGAGCGACCGCGTAGGTCAATGACGTTTATGGTACCTCTGGTTGGCTCGCCGATTATGCACGTCAGCAGAGCGGTGTTCGTTCACCTCACTTTCAATGCGGGCCAGAGGTCCGCGTACCCAGACCCGGGCGACCGCGCAGGTCAATGACGTTTTAAGCGCCTGAATGGTATTCATCGTTGTATCCCTCCGTCCGGTTACAGCGCATTGGTTCTCGTAAGACCAAAAGACATCCCCCCAACACTCCCCCACATTTTCGCAAGACGCGATATAATACAGGGTACCGGTACAAAAACGTTTTTCATCATCAGTGAGGAGTGCGCGGTGAGCGTGTATAATCCCAACGATGCCGATTTTGCGTTCACAATCGGGATCGAAGAAGAGTACCAGATCGTCGATCCTGAAACTCGTGAGTTACGCAGCTACATCACTCAAATCCTTGAGCCAGGTCGTACCATTTTACGCGAACAAATCAAACCAGAGATGCATCAGAGCATCGTTGAAGTAGGTACTCGTCCTTGCCGCACAATTAGCGAGGCGCGGGCCGAGATTACCCGGTTGCGCAGCACAATTGCTGGTCTGGCTGCTCGCCACAACCTACGGATCGTGGCTGCAGGTACCCATCCCTTCTCATCGTGGATGCAGCAAGAGATCACACCCGATGAACGGTACCGCATGGTTGTCGGTGAAATGCAGGAGGCCGCGCTCCAACTCCTCATCTTCGGCATGCATTGCCACATTGGGATGCCCAACAACGAGGTCGCGATTGAGCTAATGAATGTCGCACGCTATATCTGTCCGCATTTATTGGCGCTCAGTACCTCTTCACCGTTCTGGATGGGACGCAATACCGGTTTCAAGTCGTACCGTAGCGTCATTTTCAGTACGTTTCCGCGTACCGGTATTCCGCCAACCTTTCATTCGGCCAGTGAATTCGAGCGTTACGTACAGTTGTTAATCAATACCGGCTGTATTGATAATGGCAAAAAGATCTGGTGGGATTTGCGTCCTCACCCCTTCTTCGGTACCCTTGAGTTTCGCGTCTGCGATATTGCTACCAAAGTCGAAGAGTGTCTGGCGTTGGCCGCCACTATGCAGGCGCTCATCGTGAAGTTTTACACCCTGTTCGAGGAAAATATGACCTTCCGCGTCTATCGCCGTGCTTTGATCAACGAGAACAAGTGGCGGGCCCAACGCTGGGGGCTTGATGGTAAACTCATCGATTTCGGTAAACGGAAAGAAGTGGAGGCGAAGGCGCTGGTGTATGAGATCGTTGAACTGGTAGACGATGTTGTTGATATGCTTGGCTCACGACATGAGGTAGAATATCTGCTCAAGATTGTCGAGCATGGAACGAGCGCCGACCGCCAGTTGCGCGTGTTTGCCGAAACAAACGACCTGAAAGCTGTGGTAGACCATCTGATGACCGAGACGATGGAAGGCGTGCCGGTCATGGCATTTGATCCGGCAATCCATACTCATTGAGCAGCAGTACTAGAGAGGATTCCCTGTATGGATTTTGAATTGACACCCGAACAGCAGTTTATTCGACAGACCGTTCGTGAATTTGCCGAGAAGGAAATTGCACCGAAGGCCCGCTACGTCGATGAACACAGTGCGTTTCCGAGTGAGACTTTTGCAAAAATGGCTCAGCTCGGTCTGATGGGTTTGCCCTTCCCTGAAGAGTATGGTGGCGCCGGTGCTGATAGTGTGAGTACAGCAATTGCAATTGAAGAGGTGGCCCGCTGCTGTGGCAGTACAGCACTAGCATACGCTGCCCACATTGGCCTGGGTAGCGCGCCGATTGCGATGTTCGGCACCGAAGAACAGAAGCGTCGCTTCCTGGCGCCGGCCGCTCGAGGCGAATATCTAGCCGCTTTTGGTCTCACCGAACCACACGCCGGTTCTGACGCTGGCGCGACTCGTACTACGGCTCGCTTGGTGGGTGATGAATGGGTGATCAACGGGCAAAAAAATGTGGATCACCAACGCGCCTATTGCCGGTCATATCATCGTTACCGCTGTTACCGACCCCGAACTCGGCAAGAAGGGCATCTCGTCATTCATCATTCCGTGCGGAACACCGGGACTGAGCTTCGGTAAACACGAACCGAAAATGGGTTTACGCGGCTCAATCAGTACCGCCGTGATGCTCGATAATGTGCGCGTCCCACGTGAAAACCTGCTCGGTGAGCGTGGTCGTGGTTTTATCCAATTCCTGCAAGTTCTGGATGGTGGTCGAATTGGCATCGGAGCGATGGCCATTGGTCTTGCCCAGGCTGCATACGAGGCCGCAGTGGCATACGCTCGCGAGCGCACGGCCTTCGGCAAACCGATTGGCGCTCATCAATCGGTGGCAAATATGATTGCAAATATGGCCGTTGATCTGGCAGCCGCCCGTGCTCTCGTCTATGGCGCCGCGCGCTTGAAAGACGCCGGTCGCCCCTATACCCGCGAGGCGGCTATTGCCAAGCTCTTCGCTTCTGAAGCGTCAGAGCGTATTTGTCGCGATGCCATTCAAGTATTTGGCGGCTACGGTTATAGCCAAGAGTATCCGGTTGAACGCCTCTACCGTGATACACGTCTGCTGACTATTGGTGAAGGAACGTCGGAAATCTTACGTGGGGTCATTGCCCATTCTGTTCTCGGCCTGCGCGGGTAACAGCTTGTGCTACAATAAAAGACGCACGATAGCCAGTGTTTATGAGGTCTCAGACGAGGAAGTACTATGACGCAAAGCCAGCCCGAGACCGACCGCGCCGGTCCTGCGATCAATCCGGCTGATTTGCAGGCGCTCATTGCGCAGGGACGGCAACGAGGCTTCGTCACATTCGAGGATATTCAGCGGCTGATCCCTAACTCTGATGAATCGATCGAACAGATCGATAGCATCTACGCCATGTTAGCCGAGGCCGGTATCCCTGTGCAAGACGGCGATGAAGTGGTTCTGGAAGATGAGCCATCATCGCTGTCTGCAATGGATATCGATCTCGACGATGAGTTGTCAGACGCGCTGCTGAGCGATAGTGTACGGCTCTATCTGCGTGAGATCGGACAGGTGCCGCTGCTCACGGCTGAACAAGAAAAGCGCCTGGCGCAATTGATTGAACGGGGTCAGGAGGCGGAACGGAAATTAGCTACCCTCCCGCCCGATAGCCCTGAAGCGGCACGCTTACGGCAGGTTAAAGCGCAGGGTGATGAGGCCCGTCAGCAAATGGCGGCAGCAAATTTACGTCTGGTGGTCAGTATTGCCAAGCGTTATCGCGACCGTGGCTTGCCGCTACTCGATCTGATTCAAGAAGGAAGTCTGGGTTTGCTGCGGGCAATCGAAAAGTTTGATTACAAGAAAGGCTATAAGTTTAGTACCTACGCGACCTGGTGGATCAAACAAGCGCTTTCGCGCGCCCTGGCCGATCAATCGCGGTTGGTACGACTGCCGGTTCATCTGGGCGAGACACTCAATCGCATTCAGACAGCCCGTCGTCAACTTACCCAGACGCTCGGTCGCGAGCCAACCGATACCGAGCTGGCAAATCATCTCGGCATGAACGAGGAGAAGCTGCGTGAGTTGCGACGTACTGCGCAAGACCCGGTATCGCTGGCAACCCCAGTCGGGGAAGAGGCCGATAGCACGTTGGCCGATTTTATTCCCGATCCCCATGCGCTTGATGCAGATGACGCAGCGGCAAGTGGTATGCTCCGTCAGCAGATTGCTGCCGCCCTCGATCAGCTTAGCGAGCGCGAACGACGTGTGCTGGAGCTGCGCTACGGCTTAACCGATGGTCAGCCGCGCACGCTGGAAGAGGTGGGAAAGGCATTTGGTGTGACGCGCGAGCGAGTGCGTCAGATCGAGGTCAAAGCATTGCGCAAATTGCGCCATCCACGATTAGGGAAGCTGCTGAAGGATTTCCTTGATCAAGCTTGAGGTGCTGTACGCCAGAATGTCGGCAGGGGCACGGCGCAAACGTGCCCCTTTCTGGTGATCGTAAGTAATTGTTTTGCTGCTGGGGCAAGGCAATGCCTTGCCCCTACAGTTGTTCGGTTGTACGATATGGAATGGCGACGATCCGTTACGGTGTTTCATATTTTGTAAAAAATGGCATCCATTATTCCTATTATTTCGTATAATCTTGTAACAAGCCAGAAGATTATGACTGACGAGGTTATTCCATGTCGGTAAATACCACTATCGCTACTGCTATTCTGCTTATTGTCCTTGGGGTTGGCGGTGTCTTTTCTACCGGTGCAATAACGGCTACTATTCCTGCCCTGTTTGGAATCGTTCTCCTCGGCCTGGGAGTCGCAATTGAACGCAGCGGTAACCCACGTCTCTTTGAACGACTGGCCGCGCTCGTAGCACTGCTGGGCGTCCTTGCCCCAATTGGGAATCTTGTACGCATTATTGGTCAGCATGGCCTGATTATCAACGCCGCAGTGTTCGCCAATCTTACTCTGCTCGGCATCTGCGGATTGTTCCTGGTCGTCTGGTTGTGGGAACAGATCAGCGGTGAGCGGATTAAAATTAAATAGCAGAACAGGGGTACAACAAAAGATACCCCTGTTCTGCCAGATGTGTTTAATCGCGGTGCTGCCCAACTTCAATACCGGCCAGACGTTCAAGCGCCTTAATCAACGCATGATTACCCTCATTCCCCAAACCGGCGGCTTGCAGGGTACGGTAGAGATGAAAGGCGGTAGAAGTGGTTAGCATCGGCGCCCCGACCGCATCAGCCGCCGCTAAAACCAACCGCAAGTCTTTCTGCTGAAGATCAATAGTAAAACCGGGCCGCCAATCGCGCCGAATGACCTGTGGACCGCGATTTGTGAGCATCCAGCTTCCCGCAGCACCGCCACTGACCGCTGCCAGTGTCTTTTCGAGATCAACGCCACTCGCCTGCGCAAAGACAAGCGCTTCGCTGATAGCGAGCATTGTTCCAACCACCAGAATCTGATTAACCAACTTCACCGTCTGTCCGGCGCCATGGTCGCCGACATGGGTGATGGTTTTGCCCATTGCCTGCAAAACCGGCATCGCTCGTTCGACCAGATCAGCCGGACCGCCAACCATAATACTCAACGTCCCGTGCGCAGCTCCTTCACTGCCCCCACTTACCGGCGCATCGAGAAAGCCAATGCCGCGCTCTGCAAGGCGAGCAGCAAACTGCTGTGCTCCTTGCGGGCTGATCGTGCTCATGTCAATAACCAGCGTTCCGGCCTGTGCGCCCTCTACAACACCGTGCGGCCCGAATAGCACCGCTTCAACATCAGGTGTATCACTCACACAACTGATCACAATATCACTGTGTGCCGCAAGATCGGCTGGCGAAGTCGTCAGCCGTGCTCCGGCTGCTACTAACTCATCGGCTCGCCCCGGTGTCCGATTCCAGACGGTTAGCGGAAAGCCAGCACGGAGAATATTGGCTGCCATTCCGCGCCCCATAATGCCCAGACCAATAAAACCGATCCGTTCATGCATAGTCGACTCCTCAACACTTTGTCTGAACGTCCCTGACATCGGGGAATGGTATCATAAGCCGGGATACTACGTTACACGCAGGAGACAGCATAAGGAGTAGTTATAACAAAGAGTGTTAGCTGCCGGTAGAGGATTATGGTTTCAGCCCATCGTACAATGCACTGTACGAAAATTAACCGGTTGGCTATCATACGGCTCAGAAATACTCTTGTTCGTGGCTGTTTGGATTGCACTTTCTAGCCCTGTTTGTATCTGAAAAAGGTGTGTTTATGACTAGTGCTTTATCCGATCTGCTCATTCTCGATTTTAGTCGGGTCCTCGCCGGCCCTTACGCTACCATGGTTCTCGCCGATCTGGGTGCGCGTGTGATCAAGATCGAACAACCTGGTCTTGGTGATGAAACGCGCCAGTGGGGACCACCCTTCACCAAGGATGGACGCAGTGCGTATTTCATTGCCGTTAACCGCAACAAACAGAGTGTGACGCTCAACCTCAAGCATCCAGACGGTCAGGCCATTGCCCGCACTCTCGCCCAACGGGCCGATGTTCTGATCGAGAATTTCTTACCGGGGACAATGGCGCGGCTAGGACTGAGTTATGACGATCTGCGAATCGTCAATCCGAGACTGATCTACTGTAGCATTACCGGCTATGGTCAGTACGGTCCTGATGCGCACCGACCCGGCTACGACACCGTCATTCAGGCTGAAGGCGGATTGATGAGCATTACCGGTGATCCAGACGGTCCACCGATGAAGACTGGGGTTGCTATCGCCGATATTACAACCGGTCTCTACGCTACGACCAGTATTCTGGCCGCACTTCATTATCGAACGCTAAGTGGCGAAGGCCAATACATCGATCTCGCTCTCTTCGACGTCCAACTCAGTTGGTTGGCAAATGTCGCCTCGGCATACCTGATTTCTGGTCAACCACCACGACGGTACGGTAATGCCCATGCTACGATTGTACCTTACCAGCCCTTCGCCGCTGCCGATGGTTACATCATGATTGCCGTCGGGAATGACCGACAATTTGCCCGTTTCTGTCAGGTGCTCGACCGTCCTGAGTGGGTGACCGATGAACGGTTTGCCACGAATCCGGCCCGGGTCATCAATCGTGAACGTTTAATCGCAGCTATTGCCGAGATCATTGCCCGTGAACCGGTTGCGGTTTGGGTAGAAAAGTTGCATGCTGCTGACGTGCCGTGCGGGCCGGTCAACGACATCCCTACCGCGCTTCATAGTCGCCAGGCCCAGGCTAGAGCAATGGTACAGCAGATTGATGGCATACGGATGGTTGGCCCGGCGCCTGTCTTCAGCGCTACCCCTGCGACCATTCGCTCGGCGCCGCCTGTGCTTGGCGCTGACACAGAGGCTGTACTGGCAGAATTTGGCTATTCTGCCGAACAGATTCGTCGCTTCCGTGCAGAGGGCATTGTATAGGGGCGAGGTTCCAGACTCGCCCCTTCTTTGCACATCACCACAACGCAAACACCCGGCTCGGCCCGCCGGAGCCAGCGGCAATCTTCGGTGCACCGACCACTAATGTTGCCCCGCTGGGCGGAATAGACTCCAGATTCGCCAGATTCTCTAATCCCCAACGATTGGTTGGCAACAACGTATAGTGAACAGCAAACGTCGTTGACGGGCCATGGTCAAGGCTTAGCGTATCAACTCCAATTCCACTGATGTTACGCTCGGTAAGTAGAAAATCAATTGCGTCCTTCCCAAAACCGGGAAAATGCATCACCCCACTCGAATCGGTATTGCGGAACAGCTCTACCGAATGAGCGCGTGCGCCCCAACCACTGGCCATCAGTACTGCTGCATTATTGGGAATGCGACCGTACCGTCGCTCCCAGGCCCGAATATCATCTGGAGTAACCACCGTATCGGGATCACGTGCAGCGCGTTCGGTAATGTTGATCACGACCGCCGGGACGACCAGTGATCGCACCGGAATTTGATCGACGAAGAGGCCGTTGGGCGCAAAGTGCACCGGCGCATCCATATGGGTGCCCGAATGCTCCCAATAATTCAAGATACTGCCGTAATAGCCGTCGCGGTCGTGGAAGACCACTGGTGTAATCTGGAATGGCGCTGCGCCAGGAAAGAGAGGAAATTGGGTTCCTAACAAATGGGTCAGATCGGCAACATTCTGAAAACTCACCCGCGTACTGGTGGCTGCTTCAGCAGTAAACGGTGCAGCCACGGCTGCAACCGCTGCACCCAAGCCAAATTTGAGGAGACTGCGCCGACTGATTTCGGGCGACTGGATCGACTCGATGAAGCGTGGCGGACACATAAAACCCCTCCTTTTCAGACACTTGCTGAGAGACACATCGTGGCGTACTGATATTTTCTGATAATGTAATCAGGTACAGAAAGCGATTGTGACATCGCTACCAGAGCTTCAGCTCTCAATCCGCTCTACCTGTCCGTGGAGTGATTGTGGTTGCAACACCGCCAGCAAGACCGGACAAAGGCGTTCGAGATCGGATTGAAGGGCTTTCATCTCGGCATCACTGACATCACCGCGATACCGGATCGTATATTGCAGATCAGTGGGTGCCACCGGCACATCAGTGCTGACGGCCAGCGCACCGCGATAATCGATCTGACCACTGACTTCAACCTGTAAATCATCGATTGCCAGTTCACGATCAGCGGCAATTGCTAGCGCAGAATGCGCAATGCAACTGGCCATTGCTGCCAGCAATAGCTCAGGCGCATTTGGACCAAGATCATAACCACCGAGGGCTGGCCCCGAATCGCTCAACACCGTATGATCGCGTATCCGCACCGGACGTAAACCTGTGCCTGCTGCAACTGTAACAGCGGCGCTCAACCTGACCGGTGTCACTTGCTGATCCCGTAACCGATCACGAAACGCAGCCAGCGCCTGCCGCTTACGGACTAAAAACTCTCGTAAACTCCAAATCGGAGCCATAGACGCCTCATCGCAGTTCTATTTATTAGAAACCCAGGAATTGGTAATATTATGACCGAGAGCAATCTTTCTGTCAAATTAACTAACCCACGCAGGCTATTTCCGGCTACAATGTAGGTAACACAAGGGTGCGTAACATTCTTGGCACCAATCTCGTCCGATGCACCGGAGGCAAAAGAATGGTGTTCGATCGCAATATAACAATCTTTCTGCTCGGCATCGTCTGCGTAGCGGCAGTGAGCGTATTTGCGTATCTCTGGCCACGTCGTACCAGACCAGGAGGGATGGCATTTCTGCTGATGCTGGCTGCGATTACTGTGTGGGCAGGAGCTGATGGGTTGGAATTAGCATCAGCGACACTGGAACAGAAACTGTTTTGGCGCATAGCCCAACAATTTGGCATCGTCTTTCTACCGCCAAGCTGGCTCTTATTTGCCTTTACCTATCTTGATGTACAACCCTGGAGTCATTCACGGGCACGCTGGTTGCTGTTTTTCGTCCCTGTCCTGATGCTGGGAGTTGTTCTCACCAACTCCTGGCACCATCTCTTTTACAACGAGGTAAGGTTGAATGCTGACATACCACCGCAACTCGAAGTGGTGCCTGGATACTGGTACTGGTTTCATATCGGCTACTCATACTTATGCCTGACCAGTGGTCTGGCTCTGATTGCCGGCGCGTTTTGGCACGCTTCACCGCTTTTCCGGCGTCAGATGTTATTACTGGGCATTGGATTCGTCTTTCCATTTCTCTCGAATTGGATATACCTCAGTCGGACTCCTTACCTGGGTGTCGATCTCACACCGATTTCACTTCTTCTCTCGGCACCCTTCATCTTGTTCGGACTATACCAACATCGGTTTTTGAACCTGACTCCCATTGCCCGCAACCGTCTCATCGAGGTCATGTCTGACGCGATGGTCGTTATCAACGAACAATGGCGAATCGTTGATCTGAATCCTGCTGCCCAACAACTTTTCGGTTCTGCAATGGCAATCAATAATCGTCTGGAAACTGCCCTCAAATGGCCATCGTTACTAAAAGCAGTCGGTTTAGACGAGCCAGTACGGGTCGAACTCGGTTATCCTTACCAACCTGATCGGTTCTTCGATGTGACGATCAACCCTATCGAAGGGTATCAAGGGAAGCCGAGTGGTTATGTGTTGCTGTTTCGCGAGACCACGGCTCGTAAGAAAGCCGAGCAAAGCCTGCAAGAGGCTCTCCGTCGCTTTGCCGATATTATCGAGCAGACACCGCTGGTTGCTATCCAACGTCTTGATCGTCACGGTGTGATACTGGAATGGAATCGGGTATGTGAGCAATTTTACGGCTACACAGCAGCCGAAGCATGTGGTCGCCGTTTACAAGAGTTGATCCTGACCGGACAGGAAGCAAGGGAATTTGAACATCACATTGAACAGATTTGGCGAAGCGGTCATGCTCTGCCCCCACGAACCTGGCAGATGTGTACCAAAATCGGTGACGATCGTTGGATGTATTCAGCGATGTTCCCACTCTTCTTTCAAGGGCAGGTCAGCGATATTGTCCGTATGGAAGTTGATATTACCGATATTCGGCGGGCAGAAGAGAGCGTCCGTCGCCAACGAGATCAACTCGCTGCCCTTCACCGACTTACCCTCGATTGGCTACACTGCCGTGAGATAGATGACCTCTTGCAGGCAATTACCGATAGCGCTTACAAGTTGCTCAAAGTGAGCTACGCCGAGTTCCTGTTAGTTGAGGATGAGCAAACGCTTGTCATCCATGCATGTACACCTCCGTCATCGGCATGGACATCACGTCGTGAAACTCCTTCTACTGCTGTCTTGTCATGGCGTGCATATCATACCCGCGAACCGGCTATCGTTCTCAATTACGCTGAGTGGCCGGAACGCTCATCTGCGTATGAGTCGTTCCATTTTGGACCAGCAATGACCATTCCGATCATCGTTGAAGATGTATGTTTGGGTGTTCTGGGTGTGGCCCGCAATCAATACAGCTCGCCCTTCACGACGGAGGAGATTCAATTTGCGATGTTGTTATGCCAACTGGCTGCACTGATCCTCGACAATTCCAAACTGTACGCTGCTGCTCAGCGTGAAATTGCCGAACGTCAACAGGCCGAGCGTGAACAGGCAAGATTGCAGGCCCAATTGCTTCAGGCACAAAAGATGGAGGCTATCGGTCAATTGGCCGGTGGGATCGCTCACGATTTCAATAATCTTCTGACCGTCATTACCGGCAATGTAGAGTTAGCTTTGTTAGAAATAACCCCCGATCACCCAATCTATCCCGAACTTGAATCGATACGACAGAGTACAGTTCGGGCCAGTGAGCTGATACGGCAACTATTGACGTTTGCCCGCCGCCAGCCAGGTCAACCGCAAGTGATCGACATCAATCGCCAGATTCGTAACACGATGAGCATGATGAAGCGTCTGATAGGCGAACACATTGATTTACAACTCGAATTGAGTGATGCAGTAGAAAAGGTAAAGATTGATCCGAACCAGTTTGAGCAGGTACTGATTAATCTGGTAGTGAATGCCCGTGATGCAATGCCAGATGGCGGTCAATTAACGATTCGCACGACCAATCAGTATATCTCTGCTGATGATATTCCGCCACTCAGTCAGGCTCAGGCTGGCCGATATGTTTTACTATCAGTATGTGATACCGGCACTGGCATCGATGAATCCATTCGCGAACATATTTTTGAACCATACTTCACGACCAAACCGATGGGTAAGGGAAGTGGGCTGGGATTAGCTATTTGTAGTGGTATTGTGACCCAGCACGGAGGTTTTTTCAACGTTGATAGTCAGCCAGGTGTTGGAAGTTGCTTTACCATTGCCCTACCGGTAGTGTCTGCCGATACTATAGATGTCAATACTGACGTAATTGACAGTGAGAACCCGTGTGAGAACATTGATCGTGAAACGATCTTACTGGTTGAAGATGAACCTGGAGTACGACAGATGGCAGCTCGTCTGCTCCGCGAACATGGGTATACTGTTATAGAAGCAACTAATGCGCAGGAGGCAATAGCCATTGCGCAACAACACGAAGTCCATGTGTTGATAACCGATGTCGTATTACCGCACGGTGATGGGATCACACTGGCCCATCATCTTCAGGCGTCTTTCCCGCAGATACGGGTGCTCTTAATGTCAGGATACATGCAACATATCATGCCAAACGGCAACGCACCACCATTTCCGGTGTTGAGTAAACCCTTCACCCGTCATCAGCTTCTGGCCATGATTCGGCAAACCGCAAGACCGACATGCTGAGAGGTGCCCTATGGAACAGATCGGTGGAATCCTGATTGCGGTCGTCACGACCGTTCTTCTCGGACTGATCGGATTTGCCGCCTGGCGGTATTGGCGCGAGCAGGTGAACATTTCACCAGAAGATGAAGAGCATCTCCGTGAGATTGCCGAACTCAACGAACGACAGGCCTACCGGATCAGTGATCAACAATTGCGGACAACGATAGACCCAGACAAAGCGTGGCAGGTCATGGTCCAACGTGGTCGTAAAAATACTCGTCGTCGCTCACAATCGTAGGGGGCAACCACTTAGGTTGCCCCTGGTGCCGGCCCATCATACGTGCGCTGGCGCCTCATTTCCGGCCTCGGCTGCTGCTTTGCGCACGTTAACGAACAGCAGTAAGAGAAATCCACTGACAAAGAAGATAATCAGTGAGACAATCGCAATGCGATAGCTTGTGGTAAGCTGGTACGCTATCCCGAACAGTAGTGGTGCGAGCCAGCTTGTACCACGCTCGCCAACCTCGTACAGGCTAAAGTACTCTGCTTCCTGGCCTTTTGGGATCATCAATGAGAAGAGCGAACGGCTGATCGCCTGGCTTCCCCCCAATACGAGTGCGATTGCCGCACCCAGGGCAACGAACTGTGCTTCGTTATTAGCTGGCATAACGTAAGCATAACTGACCACCAGCGTCCAGATCACCAAACTACCCAACAGCACACGCTTCGAGCCGAGGCGAGACGCCAGGGCACCGAAGATCAACGCACCAACAAAGGCTACAAACTGTACCATCAAGATGGTGGCAATACGGGTAGACTCCCCAATGCCGAGTTCTTCGGCGCCAAATTGAGCGGCCAGGGCAATAACAGCCTGAATACCGTCGTTGTAGAGCAGATAGGCAGCCAGAAATAGCAACGTCTGTGGATAACCGCGCATCTGGCGAAAGGTATGTGCCAACTGACGAAAACCGACTGTCAAATAGTTTTCGCCTGGCGGCAACTGGCGAACCGCACCCCGATTCTGAAGTGTCCACATCGGAATCAGGGTAAAGATCGCCCACCACATCCCTGCCGACACCAGACTGATGCGTACTGCCATCGCACTCTCTACGCCAAACGACTCGGCATTGAGGAAGAAGACTAGATTGGCAGCCAGGAGCAATCCACCACCGAGATACCCAAGGGCCCATCCTTGTGAAGAAACCGCGTCACGCCGTTCGGCACTGGCAATATCTGGCAAGAAGGCATTGTAAAAGACAATCGAGGCGCCGAAGGTGAGATTGGCAATCAGAAACAAGATTCCACCTAACAAATAGTTTGTACCCTCGAGAAAGTAGAGGCCCATTGTCGCAAACGCACCTGTGTAAGCAAAGACAGCCAGCATTTGCTTACGGGCATTGGAATAATCGGCGATAGCCCCTAGGATCGGGAGGAAAAAGACCTGTAGCAGTACTGAGAGCGACACAACATAGGGGAAAAACGATCCGGCTGCCACCGGAATCCCAAACGGATAAACAAACCCATTCGTATCAGCCGCATTGCGGGCAATTGAAGTCAGGTATGGCCCCAAAAAGACGGTTACAACCGTGGTCGAAAATGCCGAATTCGCCCAATCGTAGAAGTACCAACCGATCTGTTCCCGACGATTGTCAATTGCGGATGCTACTACTGCCATGCAAGCTCCTTCACCTCACCATACCTACCGGTGAGTAAGCACAAACCCACCTTGCCAAGAGTATCTATAACATTTCAGTCCACTCGGCGTTGCTATTGTACCACGGTAGTAGTGAGGACAATGAGGGGAGGGTGGGTAATGTTGCCAACGGATGCTGCAATAGTGCCTGACGATTTCTGTAAGTGCGTGAGTTTCCGTCTTCGTTAGGTAGGTAAGAATTGCGCCTGACACGGTTGAACAAGGGTGTATCCTGTCTCAACCACCTCACATCGGTGTATAAACGATTACATACCTTGTTAGCGCACGCAGTATTTACTGAAAGCTGTCGATGGTCTGGTGTACGGCGTAATCTTCCAACGACTCAAAAAGTCCATAATGTAGAAAGGGTCGGGCAGGTTATCGCTTTTCTGAAAATTCGCTTCTTTGGGTGTGGGAATGATATTCCAGAGTAAATTGTGTGCCACAAAACATCACGGGAGCAAGTAGCTGGGCGAAACACTGTCTTTCCGGAGTAACTGACCGGAGTAAATGTAGGCGAAATTCTTCTTATAGACAAATTTTTAAGACAAGTGTCCTGGGAGAGAGTCTTTTGTCTGTGATTCAAAGAGTTTTTCAGCAATACTCGGAACGTTTGGGTTATTCTTCTGCAAATAATTGGTCAAATGACGCAGGCAAAACTTAGTTAGAATGCTTCGATTTTGTTGAAGGTAGAGCTGCCAGCCAGGGTGAATTTCAATAGCAGGAGCAGGAATATTCACAAATCTGTAGAGACAGGGCTGAGGGCTAGTAAATGACCAATCAGCAAGATCACGAATTTTTATGATCTATGGTTTCATTAACACTTCTGAAACAATTTCTCTGCCGTCATCCGATTGTGCTATGTCGCTTGTCCAAGAAGTGTACGCCCCTGACGGCGACGGGGATCCGGTATCTCCTGCAGAGAGGCGTGCAACCCGTTCCCGTTATTTTGCTCGTCTCTCATCGCTTCCACCTCCGATCCGAGTTCAGCCCCTCTTTCTACCACAATGTTGGAGAATTGATAAGCCCTGCCTCCTCCGGCAGGAACTTAATTCAGTCTTCCGACGCTTCCTTCTATTGGATGCGATCCCCCTCTTCGCGGGTTACCTT
>Ga0124947_1019848_pt1 | contig 17739 bp, 30 predicted proteins | sample YNPNP_2000MetaT_FD_92947 | JGI IMG/M metagenome (GOLD analysis project Ga0124947, IMG submission 92947) | Anoxygenic and chlorotrophic microbial mat microbial communities from Yellowstone National Park, USA - YNP NP_2000 MetaT (Metagenome... ... | reverse complement strand
GTTTATTGTTTTTTATTAAATCTTTTAAAATCATTTAAACATTATACAATTTAGGAAAGCAATGGAAATGAAGAACGCTTTTTTTTTAATTTATCAAGTTCTTCCAAATATTTTCCTGTTCCACGGACAACACTTGTTACCGGGTCTTCAGCAATTTTTACAGGTAAACCAGTTTCTTTTTCCAACAATTTATCAATCCCGCGTAACAAAGCCCCACCACCAGCAATTGTTATTCCACTTTCTACTAAATCAGCTGCAATTTCTGCAGGTGTACTTTCAAGAGCATCTTTTACAATAGCTAAAATAGAAGTTACTGGTTCCATAAGTGCTACTCTAATTTCTTCAGAATTTACAGTAATGGTTTTTGGTAAACCTGTAACTTGGTCTCTACCTTTAACTTCCAATGACAACTCTTCTTCTAAAGGAAAAACAGAGCCTATTTTAATTTTTATTTCTTCTGCTGTATTCTCGCCAATGAAAAGATTATATTTTTTTCTAAAATATTGAATTATTGCTTCATTAAGTTCATCGCCTGCAACATCTATAGATTTACTTACAACCATTCCTCCTAAAGATATAACCCCTACTTCTGTTGTACCACCACCTATATCTACTATCATACTTCCAGAAGGTTGTTGAATTTCAATCCCTGCTCCAATAGCAGCAGCCATCGGTTCTTCAATTAAAAAAATTTCTCTTGCACCTGCTTGTGTTGCAGATTCTCTAACGGCACGTCGTTCTACTTCTGTTATTGAAGAAGGAATTCCTATCACAATCCGTGGGTGGATTAATGTTCTTTTATTATGAACTTTTTGTATAAAATAACGAATCATTTTTTCTGTAATTTCAAAATCTGCAATAACACCATTTCTTAAAGGTCTTACAGCAATTATATTTCCTGGAGTTCTACCTAACATACGTTTTGCTTCAGTGCCGATAGCAATAATTTCTTTAGTTTCTTTATCAACAGCAACTACTGACGGTTCACACAAAACAATTCCCTGACCTTTTACATATACCAGAACAGTAGCGGTTCCTAAATCCATTCCCATATCATTTGAAAATAGTTTAAAGATAAAATTAAACATAAATTTTTATTTAAATTTTACCACCACAATTCGTGCATTATCTCCTCTACGATTATTCATTATTGCAGATTTTGTATATCCACCTTTAGTTTCAATATATCTAGGTAGAATTATTTTAATTAATTTTTCTGCAACACTTTTTGTGGTTAAATATTTATTTGCAATACGATATTTATTAGCTTCTAAAGAAGAATTTTTTATTCTTGTAATTAAATGTTCAACAAAACGTTTAAGTTCTTTAGCTTTTGCATCTGTAGTTTTTATCATTTCATAGCGAACTAAATTAGAAGCTAAATTTTTTAATGTAGCAAACCTATGTGTTGAACCTCTGTTTAGTTTTCGTTTAGAAATATTTTTTATCATATGTTCATCCCTAAAGAAAGATTTTGAGATTTTAATTTGTCTTTAATTTCTTCTAAAGATTTCTCACCTAAATTACGTATAGTTTTTAATTCTTCTTCAGATTTACTTACCAAATCACTTATTTTGTTTATTTTTACATCTTTTAAACAGTTATATGACCTTGTTGAAAGTTCTAATATTTCTATTGGTTGAGATAACAATTGTTTCAAATGTTCTTTTTCAGCAATTTCTTCGGGTGAAGATTCTACTTCTTCTTGTTTAGATTCTAATATAGATTTAGTAAAAAATATTTTTAACGTATCTTTTAATACATTTGCAGAATATACAATACTATCTTCTGGTAAAATAGTTCCATCTGTCCAAACTTCCATAATTAATTTATCATAATCAGTTTTTTGCCCAACACGAGTAGTTTCTACTTCATAGTTAACTTTTATTACTGGAGAAAAAATACTATCAATAAATAATGTATCAATTGGAGCACCCGGTTTTTTGTTGTCATCAGCAAAAGAGTATCCACGTCCTTTATTGACTTCAGCTTCTATTTCAAGAACAGCGTTAGAATCTAATGTAGCAACAAGTTGTTCTTTGTTAACAATTTCTACGTTGTGTGATGTTTTGAAATCACCAGCTAAAACTTCTTTAGGACCTTTTACAGATAATGAAATTTTTTCACTTCCTTCTGAATATAATTTGAAACGAATCTTTTTTAGATTCATTAAAATGTAAATGACATCTTCTTTAACTCCTCTTATTGTAGAAAATTCGTGTGAAACACCATTAATTCTACAACTTGTAATTGCAGCACCTTCAAGACTTGATAATAAAATTCTTCTTAAAGAATTTCCTACTGTATGTCCAAAACCTTTTTCAAACGGGTATATTGCAAATTTACCATAAAATTGGTCTTGTGTTATTGTATCAAATTTATTTGGTAGAACAATTTTTTCCATATGTTTTACTACTCCTTTTTTTGAGTGCATTTATGCACTTATTTAGAATAAAATTCTACTATTAAAGATTCATTTACAGGAAAAGACATTTCTTCCCTTGTTGGTAAAGCAGATATTTCTCCTGTAAAAGTTTCTTTATCATATTTAAGCCATGAAGGTAAAGTTTGTTTTTCAATTGATTTTTGAACATTGATATTTTCTCTTAAATAATCTTTTAAAGTTATTTTGTCTCCTACTTTTAATTTATATCCTGGTGTATTAATTGTTTTATTATTAACTAAAATATGTTTATGTGATACAAGTTGTCGAGCAAAATTTCTTGATGGGGCAAATCCTAACCTAAAAACAATATTATCTAATCTCATTTCAAGTAATCTTAAAAGATTCTCACCTGCAACACCTTTTAAAGTTTTTGCTTTAGCAAAATATTGCCTAAGTTGTGTTTCATTTAATCCAGTTAAAAATTTAAGTTTTTGCTTTTCTCTAAGACGTTTTCCATATTCACTTAATTTAATTTGTTTTTTTGAATGTTGTCCTGGTTGGTAATTTTTTCCTTTGTCTAAAGTACACTTTACTGTTGAACACTTGGAACCTTTTAGCATTAGTTTTGTATTAGTTCTCCGACATAATCTGCAAACTGCTTCTGTATATCTTGACATTGTTTACTTTCCTCCTAAAAGATTATACTCTTCTTGGTTTACGTGCTCTACAACCGTTGTGTGGTATTGGTGTTATATCTTTAATGGAAGTAACATTTAAACCAGCAGATTGTAAAGCTCTTATTGCTAATTCACGACCAGAACCAGGACCTTTTACATATACTGAAACATATTTTAGCCCCGCATCAACAGCTTTTTTAGCTGCGTTTTGTGCGGCAATTTGTGCTGCAAAAGGTGTTCCTTTTTTTGTTCCACGAAAACCAGAACCGCCTGCTGTTCCCCAAGAAATTGTATTGCCTTTATTGTCTGTTATGGTAATTATAGTATTATTAAAGGTAGCTTTTATATGAACCTTTCCTATATTGTCAGATAAAACTTTTTTCTTTTTTATTGCCATAAAATATTTTCTCCTTAAACAAACTAAATTTTAATTAGCTAAATTTTTAAGATTCTTTTGCTGTAGATGGTTTTGCTGTGGCTTTTGCAGAACCTACAGTTTTTCTTGCACCACGACGTATCCTTGCATTTGTCCGTGTTCTTTGACCATGGACAGGTAAATTCCTTCTATGACGATACCCTCTATAAGAATTTATTTCTGCTAAACGTTTAATGTTTTGTTGTACTTCTCTACGTAAATCACCTTCAACTTTTATATTGTTTTCTATATAAGTGTTTAACGTAGCAATTTGTGTTTCAGTTAAATCTTTTGATTTAATTTGTGGGTCAATATTTGTTTCATTTAAAATTTTTTTTGCTAATGAACGACCAATACCATATATGTATCCCAATGCAATGTCTATTCTCTTTTGTGGTGGTAAATTTATCCCTGCAACACGTGCCATAATTTAAAATTCCTCCATATGTTTTAAATATTTATTTTCTTTAAAATGTTAAATATAAAATTATCCTTGACGTTGTTTATGTCTTGGATCTGAACATATCACAGAAACAAATTTTTTTCTTTTAATAACTTTACAATTCTTACATATTTTTTTTACCGAACTTCTAACTTTCACGACAACTCCTCCATAAAATTATGTTATTTATTTGCTCCTGAATTAATTATGACGTTTTTCGGTAATCCTATATACAATTCTACCTTTGGTTAAATCATATGGAGACATCTCTATTTTCACTTTATCTCCAACAACTAATTTTATAAAATTTAGCCTCATTTTGCCTGAAAGATGACATAAAATAATATGTTCTGTATTCTCAACCTTTACACGAAACATCGTTGAAGGTAAAACTTCTACTATTACCCCATTAGCTATTATTTTGTCACTACGTTCTTCAGACATAAATTTTTTCTGGCTTAATTATATTTTCTTCAGTTAAAATTTCAGAATTGTTTTTGTTTATTAATATCATATGCTCAAAATGCGCACATAAAGAATTGTCAGCCATCACTACGGTCCAGCCATCATCTAAAACTTTGGTTAAATAGTTTCCCATACTTACCATAGGTTCTACACAGATAACCTGTCCATCATAAAATCTTTGCCCTTCACCCTTTTTTCCAAAATTTGGAATATCAGGTTTTTCATGCATTTGGCGACCGATAGTATGACCAACATATTCTCTTATAACATTATAACCTTTTGATTCAACATAATTTTGTATTTCAAAAGAAAAATCTCCTATACGAACATTTTCTTTCAAAACTTTAGATGCTACAATCATTGAATCATATGTAACTTTTAATAAATTCCATAATTTTTCGTTTTTTTCTTTTGAAATATTTTCATGTTCTTTGCTCGCAATAAGAACAGTAGTTGCAGCATCTGCACAGTACCCTTCAAAAAAAATTCCAATATCTATTGAAACAATCTGTCCTGGTAAAATTTTTTTTGTTTTACTTGGAATACCGTGCACTAATTCTGTGTCAATAGAAATACATGTTGTAGCAGGATAACCACGATATCCTAAAAAAGCTGATTTGCAATTATTTTTTTTAATCTCTGATTTGATAATGTCTTCAATATCTTGTGTAGAAACGTTTGATTTTATACTGTGTTTAGCTTTTTGTATCAAGTTAGAAACAATTTTTGCTGCCTGTCTTATAATTGAAATTTCTTTTTCAGTCTTTGGTTCAAAGAACGTTGTTTGGTTATTAATATGTTTCAAATACATAAAAAATTTGTTTTGTAATTTCAGATACAGATTTGTTAGCATCAATTTCTACTAACAGATCTTTATCTTTATAAAATTTTACTAATGGTTTAGTATCTTTTTTGTATACTTTTAACCTTTTTTTAACTGTTTCCGGTTTATCATCATCACGAATTATAAGGTTTGTATTACATTTGTCACATAAATTATCTTTTTTTGGTTTCATAAAAATTATGTTATAATTTTTTCCACAAGAAGGACATGTCCTTCTTGAAGTTAATCTTTTAATAACTTCTTTATCTGAAATATTAAAATAAAAAACTTTTTGTATATTATTGTTTTTTTCCAAATTTTTTTCTAACATTTTTGCTTGTACTAAATTTCTTGGAAAACCATCTAATAAAAATTTTTTTCCTTTTTTTATTACGGACTCTATTGTTTTAAAAACTATCTCATCTGGAACTAATTTACCATTTGTAACATACTCTTTAATTTTTTTACTAAGTTCAGTGTTAGTTTTTAAAATTTTTCTAAAAATTTCTCCAGTGGAAATATGCGGTAATTTAAACTTTTTAGAAACTACATCTGCTTGTGTCCCTTTGCCAGAACCTGGCGGCCCTAAAAAAATTATTCTTTGTAATGAATTTTTTTTTGCAATCATATTATTTAACATTAAACCATCTTCCACGAATTTTTGAATCTTTTACTAAACCTTCATAATGTCGCATTACTAAATGTGACTCAATTTGTCCTATGGTATCTAATGCAACCCCAACTGCAATTAATAATGTTGTTCCACCAAAAAAAAATGGTGCATTAAACCATTTTTTTAACAAGTCAGGCATTATTGCAATTAATACTACTGCTAAAGCACCACCTAATGTTATCCGTTCCAAAACATATTGTATATATTTTGCAGTAGGTTCGCCCGGACGTATCCCAGGAATAAAACCACCCCATTTTTTCATATTTTCTGCTAAATCTTGCGGATTTAATATTATAGAATTATAAAAATAACAAAAAAATATTATTAAAGTAGCATAAATTATTTCGTATAATATTCCCCCTCTGGACCAAAAAGAAGATAATCTTTGTGCAAAAGGACTATCAGGGAAAAATTGAACAATTGTTAACGGCGCAGATAAAATTGATACTGCAAAAATTACTGCTATAACACCTGCTGTATCAACTCTAATAGGTAAAAAAGTTGTTGCTCCACCCATCATTTTTCTTCCGACCATACGTTTAGCATATTGGACAGGAATTTTTCTTTGTGCTGTTTCTAACAAAACTACCCCAGATGTTACTATTAATATTATTGCAATCAATATCAAACCTAATATAAAAGACATTTCTTCTGCATAAATTAGTTGAAAAAAATTTTTTATTCCAGCAGGAAACCTATCTACAATACCTGCAAAAATTAATAATGAAATTCCATTACCTATACCTAATTCGGTGATTTGTTCTCCTAACCACATAACTAACATTGTTCCAGTTACCAAAGTTACTATTGTTAAAAAAATGAACCCAAAAGATGTATCATTTACAACTGGGACACCACCTGGCGCTGGAGTTCTCATAACCATCATAGTTAAACCAAAAGCTTGTATTGAAGCAATTGCCAAAGTCAAATATCGTGTAATTTGACTAATTTTTTTTCTACCTGATTCTCCTTCTTTTGCTAATTGGTCAATGTAAGGTACCATGTGTGCACCTTGTAATAACGAAACTATAATTGATGCATTAATATATGGCATTATACCTAACGCAAAAATTGATAACCTACTTAAAGCACCACCAGAAAAAATGTCCAAAAAACCTAACATTCCTTGACGGTGTGCCTCAAATAACGCTCTCAATGCTTGCGGATTTACTCCCGGAATAGGTATAGCTGTTCCTAATCTAAATACAGCAAGTATTCCTAAAGTAAAAAGTATTTTTCGTTTTAATTCCGCTGCTTTAAATATATTTCCTATTGAACCAAACATTTTTTTCTCTCTAAATTATTATATTAAAACCTAAAATCTAAACTAATTTTTATGAACTTTTTTGTCCAAAAAAATTATTTCTCCACCTAACTTCTGTACTGTTTCTTCAACAGATTTTGTAACTTTATTTGCATAAATTTTTAGTTTTCGGTCAAGCTTTATATTTCCTGAAATAATTTTTATTTTTTTATCAATGTCTTTTATTAAATTATATTTTTTTAAAATTTCTGGTGTTATTTCTTCAATATTTTTTGGTACTTTTTTTATTATAGCTGTTAAACTAACTTCTTGAAAATAATTTCTAAATTTTTCATTTGAAAAACCACGTTTTGGTATAACCCTCACTAAAGGCATTTGCCCACCTTCAAATCCAGGATTTTTACCTTCTCCGGATCTTGCTCGTTGTCCTTTCATACCTCTTGTAGAACCACTACCACCATGTCCTGAACCTTCTCCACAACCAAGACGTTTTTTTCTATGTCGTGAACCTTTTGCTGGACGTAAATTTGATAATAAAATAACCATTTTTTTTACTCCTAAAATTTTTATTGCTGTCTTAAAGTTGTTGTTTCTTCTTTTGTACGTAATTCTTTTAATGCTTTAAAAGTTGCTGGAACAACATTTATTGGATTTGTTGAACCAATTATTTTAGTTAAAATATCGTTAATACCAACAGATGTCATAACTGCTCTAACAGTGGTCCCTGCAATAACACCAGTACCTGGCCGAGCAGGTTTTAATAAAACTTTTGTTCTTCCTTGTTTACCAATAATTTGATGTGGTATAGTAGTTCCAACTATAGGTATTTTAAACAAATTTTTCATTGCTTTTTTGGTAGCTTTTGCAATTGCAGCAGGGACTTCATTAGCTTTCCCTGATGCGTAGCCAGCTAAACCTTGTTTGTTGCCAACAACAACCATTGCATAAAATGACAATTTTTTTCCACCTTTTAAAACTGTTGCTACACGTTTTATTGCCACAACTATTTTTTCATATTCTTCTTGCGAAACTATGTTAGATAATTCTTCTATACTCTCATCTGAAGAATATGGTCCTATAGATTCTATTTCAGAATTTTCTGTAACATCTTTTTCTGATACAAATTCTTTACTTTTTAATTTTTCCATTTCCATAACTAAAATTCCAACCCTCCCGCTCTTAGCGATTCTGCTAAAACTTTTATTCTTCCAATATATTTATTTTCTCTTCTGTCAAAAACGACTTTTTTTATACCAGCATCAATAGCTTTTTTTGCAATAATTTCACCTAAAATTTTTGCCTGGTCAGATTTTTTTTTACCTTTTAATTGCTCTCTTAAATCTTTTGATAATGTAGATAAACCTAAAATTGTTTTACCATTTTCGTCATTTATAATCTGAACTTCTAAATTTCTTAAACTTTTAAAAACCGATAATCTTGGTTTTTCTTTTGTACCGATAATTTTTTTTCTTATTCTCAATTTACGTTTTTCACGACGTAGTTTTGGTAATGTCTGTTCTCTTAAATTCATCTTTTACTCCTGTTAAAAAATCTTTTATTTAGTTCCAAAATTGTTATATAATCTTATTTTTTTCCTCCAGCAGCGCCACCAGTAGCACCTGCAATTGCTGCTTTGCCAAGTTTACGAATTATGTGTTCATCTTTATATTTTATTCCAGTTCCTTTATAAGGTTCTGGAGGTTTAATTTTACGTATTTTGGCTGCGGTTTCTCCTACTAAATATTTGTCAATACCTGAAATTGTTATTTCTAAACCTTTTGGGTCAAGAGTTGCATTTATACCTTTTGGTAATAAAAATTCCACCGGATGTGAAAAACCTAATTTTAGTATCAACTTATTTCCTTGTGTTTGTGCTTGGTAACCAACACCAACTATTTCTAAAACTTTTTTATAGCCCTCCGTAACACCTTTTATCATATTACGTATCATTGCGTAATATAATCCTTGAAACATTTTACCTTCTCTCGTTTCTTGGGTTCTGGTTACTAAAACTTTTTTGTCTTCTAACTTTATTTCAACAAAATTAGAATTTTTTAATGTTAAATCAAGTGTTCCTAACGGTCCGGTAACTTTTACTATATCATTATTTATTTCTAATTTAACTTTTTCTGGTATTATAATAGGTTTTTTCGCTAATTTGCTCATAGTTTAATATACCTCTGTGAAAATTAGTAAATGCTACAAATAACTTCACCACCAACTTTTAGTTTTGTTGCTTCCTTGTTCGTAATTATTCCTTTAGGAGTTGATAAAATATATATCTTAAATGGATCTTTGTCTAAATTTTTGTATTTGGAATAAATTCTTGCTCCTGGTTTTGAAATTCTTTTTATCTCACGAATAACTTGTTCTTTTTTTGGTCCATATTTGAAATATATTCTTAAAAAATTTTTGTTTGGAGATTCAATTTTTTTGTAATTCTCAATAAAACCTTCTTCTTTCATAATACGTGCTATTTCATTTTTTATTTTTGAATAAGGAACATCAACTTTTTCATTATAAACTTTTATTGCATTTCTTATTGCTGTTAACATATCTGCAATCGGATCACTACTCATAATTGTCTCCTAATATAAAATTTACTACTAACTCTTTTATTGAATTTTTAAAGTTAAAATATTTAATTGTTATCTCTAAAATTTTTATTATTTAACCATTTCACCAACTGGATTTTCTTATACCGGGAAGTTCTCCCCTATGTGCCAAATTTCTGAAACAAATTCTACATACACCAAAATCTCTTATATAACCTCTTGGACGTCCGCAAATTCTACATCTATTTCTATATTGAACAGAATATTTAGGAACTTTGCGCATTTTTGCAAGGTCTGCATATGTTGCCATTTTATTACGTATCCTCCTGAAATAATACTCTTATAAAATTAACTAATTTTTCTTAAATGGAATTCCTATTAGTGATAACAACTCTCGTGCTTCATTATCAGTAGTTGCTGTAGTTACAAAAGATATATTCATCCCACGAACTCGTTCCGATTTTTCTATATTTATTTCCGGAAATATATATTGTTCTGTAATACCTAAATTATAATTACCTTTTTGGTCAAAAGCTTTTGGATTAAGACCTTTAAAATCACGTATCTTTGGTAATGCAATAAAAATTAGTTTTTCTAAAAAATTATACATTCGTTCTCCTCGTAAAGTTACTTTCAACCCTATAGGGACACCTTTTTTTAATTTAAAATTTGAAATAGCTTTTTTTGCTCTTCTAATTAGAGGTTTTTGTCCTGTAATTTGTGCTAATTCTTCTGAAGCATTGTCTAAAGATTTTATGTTTTCTTTTGATTCGTTAACCCCCATACTTACTACTATTTTAACAATTTTTGGAACTTGAAAAATATTTTTGTACCCAAACTTTTTCATTAGTTCTGGTACAATTTTTTTCTCATAAACTTCTTTCAATCTTGGAATAAATTTTTGTTTTGTCATAGTATCATTTCCCCACATTTCTTACATATCCTAACTTTTTTATTGTCATTTGTAATACTAATTTTTACTTTTGTTGCTTTGGAACATTTTGGACATATTAACTGAACATTTGAAATATGTATCGGTGATTCAATTTCTTTAATTCCACCAGGTTCATTTTGTGTTGGTTTAGAATGTTTTTTTACAATATTTACCTTTGATACTATAACTTTGTTGTTTACAAAATCTGTTTTTATAACTTCACCTTTTTTACCTTTATCTTTACCAGCAATTACAACTACAATATCTTTTTTCTTAATTTTTCTCATAAAACGTGATTTTTAAACAACCTCCGGCGCTAAAGAAATTATTTTTAGAAATTTTTTTTCTCTTAATTCACGTACAACAGGACCAAAAACACGTGTCCCTCTTGGGTCATTATTCTGGTCAATTATAACACACGCATTTTCATCAAATCTTACATAAGAACCATCTTTCCTTGAAATTTGTTTTATTGTTCTAACTACAACAGCTTTCACAACTTCACCTTCTTTTATTGTAGAATCACTTGAAGCTTCTTTGACGGAAGCTACAATAATATCCCCAGCCCTTGCATAAGTTTTATTTTGGCCAATTGCTTGTATACAAGCAACTTTTCTTGCTCCTGTATTGTCTGCTACTACTAAAATTGAACGTTTTTGTATCATTTTATAATCTCCAATACTTTCCAACGTTTTAGTTTAGAAATAGGTTTTGAAAATTCAATTTTAACTTTGTCTCCAATTTTTGAAATGTTATTTTCATCATGAGCATAATATTTTTTTGTTTCTCGTAATGTTTTTTTATATTTTTTATGTCTATAAATTCGTGATATTTTTACAACACGAGTTTTTTGCATTTTGTCTGAAACAACTGTACCTATCTTGATAATACGTATCATTTTATAATTCCTCTATTTTTTTATATTAAATTTTTGTGATAATAAAGTTTTAATTCTTGCTATATCACGTCTAAAATGACGAATTTCTATTGGACTTTTTAATTTTATTGTTCTGTGTTTAAATAATAATTCAAAATACTTTTTTTCCAAATCTTCAAGTTTTGCTAACAACTCTTCTTTTGAATAATTTTTTATTTCACGAAATTGTTTGATTTTCATATTATCTCATCCCTTGAAACAAACTTTGTTTTTACAGGTAGTTTGAATGACACTTGTCTAAAAATTTCTATAGCATCCGATTTTGGTACTCCCTCAATTTCAAATAAAATTCTTCCTTTTTTTACCACAGTAGCCCAGTATGCAGGATCTCCTTTGCCTTTACCCATCCTTGTTTCTGCAGGTTTTTTTGTTATGGACAAATCAGGAAAAATCCGTATCCATAATTTTCCACCCGTTTTGAAAAAACGTGCTATTGTTAACCTACAAGCTTCAATCTGTCTTTGAGTTATATAACCGTTTTCAACAGTTCTCAAACCATATTCTCCAAAATTTAATGTTGTAGCTTTTTTTGATACACCTTTTGTACTTCTTAAATGATGTTTTCTATATTTTACTCTACTTGGCATCAACATTTGTTTTTACCTCGTTTTCTGAAGTTGTCCTGTTTTCTATAATATCATAAATTCTGCCTGCTCTTGCTAATTCTCGTTCTTGTTCTGTTAACAATTCTTTTATAAAAATCCATACCTTAACTCCAATTTTTCCTTTTTTTATCAATGCCTCAGAAATTCCAAAATCTATTATAGCACGAAATGTATTTGAAGGAACTCTGCCTTCTTTAAACCATTCTGCACGAGCAATTTCTACCCCTCCAAGCCGACCACTAACACGAACTTTTATTCCCAAAGCGCCACTTTCCATAGTTTTTTGTATAGCTGACTTTACTGCTCTACGATAACTTACATTTTTTTCTAATTGAATTGCAATAAATTCAGCAACTGCTTTTGCATTTAGTGATGGATATTTTACTTCAGAAACTTTTAAGGAAACTTTTTCTATACCAGTAAACTTTTGAATATATTCTGTAGCCTCGTTAATGTTTTCTCCACCTTTTCCAATAATTATTCCAGGACGTACTGTATGAATATCTACAATCATTTGTTTCCCCGTACGTTCAATTACAACTTTGGGCACAATTGCATTTCTAAACTTTTGTTTAACATATTCACGTATATGAAAATCTTGTTCCACATTTTCTGGAGCAGATTTTAAATCAAACCATTTAGAATTCCAATCTTCAATGTATCCAACTCTATTTGCTCGCGGTGAAACTTTTTGTGCCATAAATTATTTTTCTCCCTTAAAAGTTTATTTTTTATCGCTTACAACTACAGTTAAGTGTGCTGTCTTTCTTGTAAACATTGCTGCTCGACCAAATGCTCTTGGCATTATACGTTTAAAATAAGGTCCTTTGGTTACAAAACATTGTTTTATAAAATATTTGTCTGGGGATTTTAACCCTTTGGCATTTGCTAAAGCACTTTTTATTGCTTTATATATAATTTCCGATGATGACTTATTCAAATTATCTAAAATATTAAAAGCTTCTAAAACACTTTTATTACGAACTATTCTTAATACTTGCATAATTTTTATTGGGGAACATCTTACAAACTTTGCTCTACATATGCCTTCCATTTTATTCTCCAAAAATATAAATATTATAAAATTCTATCTATTAAGTTAATTCTGTTGCTTCTTTAGTATGCGCTTCTCCATGACCACGAAATATTCTTGTTGGAGAAAATTCGCCTAATTTATGTCCAATCATTTGTTCTGTTACATATACTGGTATAAATTTTTTTCCGTTATGAACTAAAAAAGTAAAACCTACAAATTCTGGAATTATAGTACAACTTCTTGCCCAAGTTTTTATAACTTTTTTTTCATTTGTCTGAAGTATTTTTAATACTTTTTTATATACTTTTTCATCTACATAAGGTGTTCTTGTCATATGTTCCTCTTAAATTATTTTTTTCTTCTTGCTATAATATATTTGTTCCAAATATTTTTTTTTCTTCTTGTTTTATAACCTTTTGCTGGGACACCTGTTGGAGATTGAGGAATATTACCACCTTTTGACCTACCACGTCCACCGCCCATCGGATGGTCCACAGCATTCATTTTCACACCACGAACAGTTGGTCTAATACCAAGATGTCTTGTTCTACCTGCTTTACCCAAAGATATATTTTCATGGTCTATATTTCCGACTTGACCTATTGTTGCCATACAAGACATTTTTACTAATCTTATCTCACCGGACTGTAATCTTATATGAGCATACTCACCTTCTTTTGCTAAAATTTGTGCATAACTTCCCGCTGATCTACACATTTTACCACCTTGACCTGGCAAAATTTCTATATTGTGTATCATACTACCAACTTGGATAAATCTTATTGGCATTGCATTCCCTACAGAAAAATCTATTGATTTTTGACTACTTAATACAGTATCGCCTACTTTCAAACCTAATGGATGTATAATATATCTTTTTTCACCATCTGCATATTCTATTAACGCAATTCTTGCAGATCTGTTTGGGTCGTATTCTATAGCAACTACTTTACCTGGAATATCAAATTTGTCCCGTTTAAAATCTATTATTCTATAAAATTTTTTATGTCCACCACCTTGATGTCGAACTGTTACCATGCCAGCATTATTTCTTCCAGAATGTTTTTTTAATCGTTCAATTAAAGATTTTTCTGGTTTTGTTTTTGTAATATCGGAATAATCATCACTTGTAAAAAATCTTCTTGATTGTGTATATGGTTTATATGTTTTTATACCCATAAAAAGTTTTCTCCTAATCTTATTTCAGTTCATCGAGTAATTTTATTGTTTGACCTTTGGATAATTTTACAATTGCTTTTTTCCAGTCAGGTCTATACCCTTCATAACGACCATAACGTCTCAATTTACCTTTTACTATAGATGTATGGACACTTTTAACATCTACATTAAACATTTTTTCTATCGCAATTTTAATATCGTTTTTGTTTGCATTTTTATCAACTTCAAACACATACTTATTTTCTTCTTTAAGTTTTGTAGTTTTTTCTGTCACAATAGGTTTTTTTATTATTTTGTAAATGTCTATAGACATAATAAAGCCTCTTTTGTTATAATAATTTTTTTACAGTTTAAAATGTCATATGCATTTAAATCTGTTATACGAGATAATAGAACTCTGTCTAAATTTCTACTTGCAAATCTTAAGTTTATAGATATTTCCTTGTCTACTACAAGAATTTTTTGAGAATCTAATTTTAAATTTTTTAAAATTTTTATAAAATCTTTTGTTTTTTTAGAAATTAAATTTAAATTGTTTACAACTACAAAATCGTTGTTTTTAACTTTTTCAGCTAAAGAAATATACTTTCCGATAATTTTCTTTTGTTTTGGGATATTTATATAATAATCTCGAGGTTTTGGCCCAAAAGTTATTCCACCTTTACGCCATAAAGGAGACCTAATAGAACCTGCTCTGGCTCTTCCAGTATGTTTTTGTTTCCAAGGTTTTTTACCGCCACCACGTACCTCTGCTCTTGTTTTTGTTGAATGTGTGCCCTGTCTTTGATTTGATTGGTATGCAACAACAATTTCATGTAAAAGTGCTTTTGAATTTTTTTTATATTCAAAATATTTTTCAATATTTTTTGGCACTTCAACAGTTTCTATTTTACTACCATTGTTTATATCTAACACTTCTAACGAAATAGTTTCTGTTGTACTCATTTTTTATATCCTTATAAATTTTTTATCATTTTTTACCTTTTTTATCTTTTTTATCTGAAACAACTTCTTTCGGTTTCATTATTTTACCAGTTTTTTTTATAACAAAAATTGAATTTGTTGCACCTGGTACTGCACCTTTTATAAATAACAAATTTTTTTCAGTATCTATTCTTACTATTTGTAAATTTTTTATTGTAACAGTTTCAGTGCCGTAGTGGCCTGCCATTTTCATTCCTTTAATTACACGTTGTGGTCTCTGGGAACCAATTGCTCCCGGATGTCTTAACCTATCTGATTGACCATGAGTTCTTGGTCCTCCACCAAAATCCCACCTTTTTACTACTCCACTAAATCCATGACCTTTTGTTACTCCCTGAACGTCTACAATTTCGTTTACAACAAAAATTGTAGAATTTATTTCATCTCCAGGTTTATATTCTTCTGGTTTTTCTAATTCAATTTCTCTAATAACCTTCGGAACTTGGTTAATTCCATTTTTTTTAAAATGATATAATAACGATTTTGAGGTATTACGACTTTTTTTTGTACCTATACCTATCTGAGCAGTGTATTTTTTGTTTTTATAATTTCTTATTTCAATAACTTTACACGGACCTGCTTGTGCAATTGTTACAGGAATAATTTCATTTTCCTTATATATTCTTGTCATTCCAAGTTTTTTTGCTAAAAGTCCTTTTATCATCTTGTTTTCTCCTGTTACAAACAACGGCATTTTTGCTTAGACAAATAATATGTTTAATACAATTTTATGCCATTTTAATTTCTACTTCAATACCAGAAGGTAATTGTAATTTCATTAATTCCTCTACGGTAGTTGGAGTAGGGTCTAATATGTCTATTAGCCGTTTATGAATACGCATTTCAAACTGTTCACGGGATTTTTTGTCAGAATGTGGTGACCTTAATACAGTGTACTTTTTTATTTTAACTGGCAATAGTACAGGACCTGAAATGTGTGCTCCAGTCCTATTCACAGTTTCTACAATATTTTTTACAGACTTGTCTAAAATCCTGTGATCATAACTTTTTAATTTTATGCGTATTTTTTGATATTGTTGCTCAACCATATTTTTCCTCTTGTTATATCTTCGAGCTTAAAATTTTTTTTATCTTTTTTGTTTAAATTTTTTAGAATATCTTCTAAAAAAACCTTTCTCTTACTTAACCTAAAACTTCCGTAACAACTCCCGCTCCTACAGTATGCCCTCCTTCCCTTATCGCAAACCTAAACTGTTTCTCTAACGCTATCGGTGTTATTAATTCTATCTCCATCGTAACATTGTCCCCAGGCATCACCATCTCTACCCCTTCCGGCAACTTTATGCTTCCCGTAACATCACATGTCCTTAAATAAAATTGTGGCCTATAACCATTAAAAAATGGTGTGTGCCTTCCCCCTTCTTCCTTCTTTAATATATACACCTGCCCCTTAAACTTCTTGTGCGGCTGAATAGACCCAGGCGCTGCTATCACCTGACCTCGTTCTACCTGGTCCTTCTCTATCCCCCTTAACAACAACCCTACATTGTCCCCAGCCTGCGCTTCGTCCAATATCTTCCTAAACATCTCTATCGACGTTATTACACTCTTCCTCGTCTCCTGTATTCCTACTATCTCACACGCATCCCCAGTCTTTATCCTCCCTCGCTCTATCCTCCCAGTCGCTACCGTCCCTCGCCCTGTTATCGTAAATACATCCTCTACACTCATCAAAAATGGTTTGTCTACTTCCCTCTGCGGCATCGGAATATGTTCGTCTAACGCCTTCAACAATTCGTAAATACTCTCCTCCCACTTCACATCCTCCTTCCCAGTAGCTGCTAACAACGCCTTATACGCTGAACCCCTTATTATCGGTACCTTGTCTCCATTAAACTCATACTTGTTCAACAAATCCCTAACCTCTAACTCTACCAAGTCTAATAACTCCTTGTCCTCCATTAAATCACATTTGTTTAAATATACTACCATCGCAGGAACATTTACCTGCCTAGCTAACAATACATGCTCCCTCGTCTGCGGCATCGGCCCATCCGGAGCACTTACTACTAATATCGCTCCGTCCATCTGCGCCGCGCCAGTTATCATGTTCTTTATGTAATCCGCATGCCCTGGACAATCTATGTGCGCATAGTGCCTGCTCTCTGTCTCATACTCTACATGCGATACACTCACCGTAAGTATCTTGCTCTCGTCCCTAACCACCCCACCCTTAGCTATCTCTGCATAACTCATCACCTTGCTCATCCCCTTCTTCGCTAATACGTGCGTTATTGCACTAGTCAACGTCGTCTTACCATGATCTATGTGACCTATCGTTCCTACGTTTATGTGCGGCTTCGTCCGCTCAAATTTTGCTTTGCTCATATCAAATTTTCCCCC
>Ga0124947_1068789_pt1 | contig 18236 bp, 31 predicted proteins | sample YNPNP_2000MetaT_FD_92947 | JGI IMG/M metagenome (GOLD analysis project Ga0124947, IMG submission 92947) | Anoxygenic and chlorotrophic microbial mat microbial communities from Yellowstone National Park, USA - YNP NP_2000 MetaT (Metagenome... ... | reverse complement strand
AGGATATGACTGAGAAGATTTCTTTAGAAAAATATAGAAATATCGGAATAATGGCTCATATAGATGCAGGTAAAACTACAACCACTGAAAGAATTCTGTTTTATACTGGTAAGACATATAAAATAGGTGAAGTTCATGATGGTGCAGCTGAAATGGATTGGATGATCCAAGAAAAAGAAAGAGGGATAACAATAACTTCAGCAGCAACAACTACTTTCTGGCTTGGACATAGAATAAATATAATTGATACTCCGGGACATGTTGATTTTACAGCAGAAGTTGAAAGATCTCTTCGAGTTTTGGATGGAGCTTTAGCGGTTTTTTGTGCAGTCGGTGGAGTTGAACCACAAAGCGAAACTGTATGGAGACAGGCTAATAAATATAAAGTTCCGAGAATCATATATGTCAATAAAATGGATAGAGTCGGTGCAGATTTTTTTGAAGTAGAGAAACAGGTAATTGAAAAATTAGGAGCAAAACCAGTCATTATTCAACTTCCAATTGGTAGTGAATCAAATTTCAAAGGTGTTATTGATTTGGTAAAAATGAAAGCAATTATATGGGAATCATATGAAAGCAATTCCCCTTTTAATGAGCAAGAAATTCCTGACGAATATAAAGATATTGCAGAAGAATATAGAGAAAAATTACTTGACACAGTATCAGAGCAGAATGATCTGGTTTTAGAAAAATATCTTTCTGGCAGTCAAATTTCTGAAGAAGAACTAAGAAAGTGTATAAGAAAAGGGACAATATCAATGGATTTTTATCCTATGATATGTGGATCTTCTTTTAAGAATGTTGGTGTTCAGACTATGCTTGATTCTATTGTATACTATTTACCTTCCCCTTTAGATATTGCAGATGTTGAAGGTGTTCAACCAAAAACAAGAGATATTATAAAAAGAAAAGCTAGCGAAACTGAACCTTTTTCGGGGCTTGCTTTTAAGATCATGAGTGATCCTTATATAGGAAAGCTTACATTTTTAAGAATATATTCTGGAAAAATTACCCAAGGAGATGAAGTATATAACTCTTCCAAAGAAAAAAATGAGAGAATCGGAAGAATTGTTTTAATGCATGCCAATAAAAAAGAAGAGATAAAAGAAGCAGCTGCTGGAGATATTGTCGGACTTATAGGAATGAAAAATACTCAAACAGGTGATACTTTGTGTTCTCATCATGCACCGATAATACTTGAATCAATGGATTTCCCGGATCCAGTAATATCTGTAGCTATTGAACCGAAGACAAAGGCTGAGTATGATAAATTATCTATAGCTCTCGGAAAATTAGCTGAAGAAGATCCAACATTTAAAATAAATGTCAATGAAGAAACAGGGCAAACAATAATTCGAGGGATGGGAGAATTACATCTTGAAATAATTGTTGACAGAATAAAAAGAGAGTATAAAGTTGAGGCGAACATCGGAGCACCACAGGTTGCATACCGTGAAACCATTCAGAAAAAAGTCAAATCTGAAGGTAAATACATAAGGCAATCAGGTGGGAAAGGCCAATATGGTCATGTAATAATTGAAGTTGAACCTCTTGAAAGAGGTAAAGGCTTTGAGTTTGTAGATAAGATAGTTGCAGGAAGAATTCCAAAGGAATTTATACCTTCTGTTAAAAAAGGTATTGAATTAGCAATTGAAAATGGAGTTCTTGGTAGCTATCCCGTTACAGACATACGTGTTAACTTGCTTGATGGTTCTTATCATGAAGTTGATTCTTCGGATTTAGCCTTTCAGATTGCAGCATCGATGGCTTTCAAAAATGCTTGCAAAGAGGCAGATCCAGTTCTTCTTGAACCAATAATGGCATTGGAAGTTATCATTCCAGAAGAATACCTTGGCGAAGTTATGGGAGACCTGAATAGCCGCAGGGGTAAAATTCATGGAATGATCGATTCGGTTAGTGGAAAAATCATAAAAGCCGAAGTGCCATTAAGTTCAATGTTCGGTTACGCGACAGTCTTGCGCTCAAAGACACAGGGAAGAGGAACTTATACTATGATGTTAAGTCATTATAATGAAGTTCCACAATCCATTTTAAAAGAAATATTAAAATAATTTTTTCTTATTTGTATAACAATAAGAATTTTTTGATTTTATGGATAACAAGACAATTGTATTGTCTTTTTAAATAAAAATGTTATTGATTTTTATCAACCAGAAAAAAATAGTATTATGGGTTGATAAACATCTATTTTTTTATTATTTGAGGAGGAAATAAAAATGGCAAAGGAAAAGTTTAATCGAACCAAACCACACATGAATGTTGGTACTATAGGACATGTTGACCATGGTAAAACAACACTTACTTCTGCTATAACAAAATATTGTGCTGCATTAGGAAGAGCTGTCGCTAAAAAATATGATGAAATCGATAATGCTCCAGAAGAAAAAGCAAGAGGTATTACAATCAATACTCAGCATGTTGAGTATGAAAGTGAAAAAAGACACTATGCTCACATTGACTGCCCAGGGCATGCTGACTATATTAAAAACATGATCACAGGTGCTGCCCAGATGGATGGAGCAATACTTTTAGTTTCAGCAAATGAAGGACCTGAAGCTCAGACAAGAGAACATATCCTTCTTGCTAGACAGGTAAATGTTCCTTCAATAATTGTTTTCTTAAACAAGGTAGATATGGTTCCAGATCCAGAGCTTGTTGATCTTGCTGAAGAAGAAACTAGAGAACTTCTTACAAAGTATAATTTCCCTGGTAAGGAAATTCCTGTAATCAGAGGTTCTGCTTTAAAAGCTATGGAATATGAAGGAAATGATGTAAATGCTGAACCTTGGAAACCTATTGCTGCACTTTTAAAGGCAATGGATGAATATTTCCCAGATCCTGTTAGAGATCTTGATAAACCTTTCTTAATGCCTATCGAAGATATATTCTCAATCAAAGGTAGAGGTACTGTTGTAACAGGTAGAGTCGATAGAGGTAGAATAAGAGTTAATGATAAAGTTGAAATCGTAGGTTTTGGTGAAACAAAAGAAACAGTTATTACTGGTGTAGAAATGTTTAGGAAAGAACTTGATGAAGGTTTAGCTGGAGATAATATCGGTCTTCTTTTAAGAGGTGTTGAAAAAGAAGAAGTTGAAAGAGGTATGGTTATAGCTGCTCCAAAAAGCATAACACCTCACAAAAAATTTGTTGCTCAGGTTTACATTCTTTCTAAGGAAGAGGGTGGTAGACATACTCAATTTGCTGTTGGCTATAGACCTCAATTCTATTTTAGAACAACTGATGTTACTGGAACAATTGCAAAAATACAGAATGTTCAGACAAACGAAGAAGAGCAAACAGCTCAACCAGGACAAAACGTTCTTATGACTGTTGAACTTATATATACTGTTGCTATGGAAAAAGGCTTAAGATTTGCTATCAGAGAAGGTGGAAGAACCGTTGGTGCTGGAGTTGTTGCAGAAATTATTGAATAAATAATTGTGGGGAGTTTATCTCCCCACATCTAATGTTATCCTGGAGGATATTTGTGAAAAGCACTAAAATTCGAATTAAATTGCAAGCTTATGATCATCTAATTCTTGATAAATCTGCAGAAGAAATAGTTAAAACATTAAAAAAAGCTAAAGCATTCGTTAAAGGTCCAATACCTCTTCCGACTAAAATTAAAAGATATACTGTTCTTCGCTCCCCTTTTATAAATATTGAAAGTAGAGAACAATTCGAGATTAGAATTCATAAAAGAATGATAGATATAATTGAACCTTCAGATGATGCGAAAAATGCTTTGATGAGTTTGGAATTACCTCAAGGCGTTTATGCAGAGGTCAAACAATTATAAGTTTATAAAAAACAAAATTATAATTCAAAAGAGGTTAAATTATGATGGGCTTAATAGGTAGAAAAATAGGCATGACAGAAATATTTGATGAATCTGGTAAGCAAATCCCTGTTACAGTAATTAGGGTTGGCCCATGTACTGTTCTTGAAGTTAAAAATAAAGATACACATGGATATAATGCTATTAAATTAGGATTTGAAGAATTAAAGGAAAAGAAACTTAATTCCCCTAAAAGAGGATATTTTGATTCATTAAACATAAAATTGAAAGAACAAAATAAAGATATAAACATAGCTCCTAAAGCTATAGTTAGAGAATTTCGTATTAATGATAATGAACTTTCTATAGAAGTAGGGCAAGACTTAGATGTTTCTATTTTTGAAAATATTAAATATGTTGATATTGTTGGTAAATCTAAAGGTAGAGGATTTACCGGTATGGTTAAAAGATTTAACGCTAAAAGAGGTAAGATGACTCATGGTTCTAAATTTCATAGAGGTCTTGGTGGAACGGCCATGAGAGAACAACCAGGTAGAGTTTATCCTTTTAAGAAAATGCCAGGTCATTATGGGAATGAGCAGGTAACAGTTCAAAATTTAGAAGTTGTCAAGTTAATAAAAGATGAAAATATTATTTTAGTAAAAGGTGCTGTTCCTGGCGGTAAAAACAATCTGGTTCTTGTTAAAAAATCAATTAAAAAAATAGAAAATAAATAAGATTATTCCTTAAGAAGGAAGGGAAAAAACTATGCAAGTTACAATTTATTCGCTTGAAAATAAACCAAAAGAAGAGATTCAAGTATCAGATTTAATGTTTAATTCCAAGGTAAATAACTATCTTATTTGGCTTGCTGTTACTGTAGAAGAAGCAAATAAAAGAGCAGGCACAGCTGATACTAAGACAAAAGCAGAAGTTACTGGATCTGGTGCTAAACCATGGAGACAGAAAGGAACAGGTAGAGCAAGAGTTGGTACAAAAAGAAATCCTGTCTGGCGAAAAGGCGGTGTTGCTTTTGGTCCACATCCAAGATCTTTTAGAAAAAAGATAAATAAAAAAATGAAGAAATTGGCTTATATTTCTCTTTTCTCTTTAAAGATGAAAAAAAAACAGATTAAGATAATTGAAGATATTTTAATTGAAAATTCAAAAACAAAATCATTGTTAAATGTATTAAAACCATTTAATATTAAAAATAACACTGTTCTAATTTATGGTGACAAGAAATTTATGAATGATGTCAATGAAAATCAAGTATTAACAATTTCTGAGAATGATAGAAATATAAAATCTGCTTCTAGAAATTTAGAAAATATTACTACTCTTCATTGGAATAATTTGACAGCAAAAGATATTTTTTATGCAAAAGAAATTCTTGTAACAGCAAGTGCTTTACATTATCTTGAGGAGAAATATCTTCCAATGGTTACAACAAAAGTTAGTTCGGTATAGAAAAATTGCAAAATAAAAGATAGTAATTAGAAGGATAAAAATATGAAACTTGAATATCATAATATTATTTACAAGCCAGCTTTTAATGAAAAATCTACAAATTTACAAGGGCAAAACAAATATACCTTCTATATTCATCAAGATGCAAATAAAAAAATGGTGGCTGAAGCTGTAAGTAATCTTTTTAATGTTAAAGTTATTAATGTCAACATAGTAAATTTACCTAGAAAAGCAAAACAAAGAGACAGATTTCATCCTGGATTTACAAATTTCAGGAAAAAAGCGATTGTTACAATTGCAAAAGGACAACAGATTAAAGAACTGATTGTAGAATAGTGAGGTTATCATGGGATTAAAGAGTTATAGACCTGTTACACCAGGACAAAGATTTAAAACATCATTAGATTTTTCTGAGATTACTAAAGATAAGCCCTATAAAAAATTGACTGTATATATTCCGGAAAAATCTGGAAGAAATAATTTGGGTAGAGTTACAATGCGAAGAAGAGGTGCCGGTCATAAAAGATGCTACCGAATTATTTCTTTTAATAGAAATATGTTTGATCAAATAGCAAAAGTTGAGTCAATTGAATATGATCCAAATAGAACAGCAAGAATTGCATTAATTTGCTATCAAAATGGAATTAGAAGATATATTTTAGCACCTGATGGAATTAAAGTAGGTGATAAAGTAACAGAAGGAGAAAATGCTCCTATAAAACCGGGAAACGCTCTTCCTTTGAATAAAATTCCTGTTGGTACTTTAATACATAATGTTGAAATGAATCCTGGTAGAGGTGGACAACTAGCTAGGGCAGCTGGAGCTTTTTGCCAGCTTTCAGGTTTTGAAAAAGATTATGCGATTTTAACAATGCCATCTGGTGAAATAAGATATGTTTTATCAAGATGTTATGCGACTATTGGAGTGGTTTCTAATATAGATCAAAAGAATGTAGTTATAGGTAAAGCAGGTAGAAATAGATGGCTTGGTAAAAGGCCAAAAGTTAGAGGTGTTGCTATGAACCCTGTTGACCATCCTATGGGTGGTGGAGAAGGAAGAGGGAAAGGGAATCATCCTCAATCTCCTTGGGGAACACCTGCTAAAGGTTATAAAACAAGAAAGAAAAAGAATCGTTCTGATGTTTTTATAATTAAAAGACGCAAGTAAATGATTTTAGGAGATAAAATATGTCACGCTCAATAAAAAAAGGACCATATGTTGAAAATAGTCTTTTCAAAAAAATAACAGAACTTTCTAAAAGTTCTGCAGCTCAAAGAACCGTAAAGACATGGTCGAGAGAGTCAACTATTATACCAGAGATGATTGGTTTTACAATTAATGTATATAATGGCAAGAAGTTTGTTCCTGTTTTTATTACAGAACATATGATCGGACATAAATTAGGTGAATTTGCACCTACCAGATTGTTTAAAGGTCATAGAAGTTCTGAAAAAGTTGCTCAGGCTAAGTAGTAAATTTAAAGGAATAGTTATATGAAATCAAGAGCAATAGAAAAATTTATAAGAGTTTCACAAACAAAAGTTTTAAGGTATTCTAGAGAAGTACCCCCTGGAATGCTTGTAAATGATGCTATAAACAAATTAACTTTTGTTAACACTAAAGGTGCTAAAGTATTAAAAAAAGCTTTGGAATCAGCTAAAGCAAATATGATAAGCATGGCTACAACTCATAATATAGATGTTGATGATTCAAATTTCACAGTTGAAAAAATTTCTGTATTAAAGGCTCCAACTTATAGAAGGCTTCGAAGAAGAGGTAGAGGTCATGCTGATGTTATTTCAAAAAGAAATTCACATATTTTTGTTGAAATATCTGATGAAAGAGTGAAAAAGGATCAAGCAAGGGGGAACTAAATGGGTCAAAAGGTAAATCCTGTAGGTTTACGACTTGGTATATCAACAGATTGGCAGTCAAAATGGGTTGCAAAGTTTAATCATGAAGATTATGCTAAAAAGCTTGTTGAGGATCAAGAAATTAGATCTTTTATAAATAAAAAATTAAAAGATGCTGCTATTTCAAAAATTGAAATTATTAGAGAAATAGATATTTTGAAAATAATTATTCATACAGCAAGGCCAGGAGTAGTCGCAGGTCAAAAGGTAAAACAATAGAAGATTTAAGACAGAACTTAGTTAAAAAAGTTATTAAAACTGTAAAACCTGATAATGTTAGAATTTCAATTCAAGAAGTTAGAGAAAGATACACATCGGCAGTTCTTGTTGGAGAAAGCATCAAAACCGCTATTGAAAGCAGAGCAAATTACAAAAAGGCTATTAAAAAAGCCATGGAAAATGCTATGAAAAGCGGTGCTCTTGGTGTTAGAGTAAAAGTTTCTGGAAGGCTAGGTGGTGCTGAAATCGCGCGAACCGAACAATTTGCTGACGGTCAGATACCTTTATCTACATTAAAAGCAAAGATTGATTATGCAGTTTCAGAAGCTCTTGTAACTCTTGGTATTATTGGGATAAAAGTATGGATATATCTTGGAGATGTAGATAACAAGAAAGGAGATACTCATGCTACAACCCGCTAGAACAAAATATAGAAAACAACAAAGAGGTAGAAACAAAGGCGAAGCTACAAGAAATAATAAGATCGCCTTTGGTGATTATGCTCTTGTGGCTTTAGAAAATGGTTATCTTACACCAAATCAGATTGAGTCTGCAAGAATAACAATTACAAGAAATGCAAAAGGTGCTGTAAAGTTATGGATTAAGATTTTCCCTGATATTCCTTATACCAAAAAGCCTCTTGAAACAAGAATGGGTAAAGGTAAAGGTGCTGTTGATCATTATGTTGCTAGAATCAAAAGAGGTGCAATACTTTATGAATTAGGTGGTCAGATAAGCGAATCTGATGCTTTGGAAGCATTAAAACAGGCATCATTTAAATTACCCATCAAATGTAGAATTATTAAAAGAAACATTTTGACAGGGGTTTAAAAATGAAAAAAGCAATGGCTGATATTATCAATGCAAAAAATGAAGAGATTATCAATATACTAAATGAACTATCTAGAAAACTAGTTGACCTAAGAATAAAAGCAGAATATGGAGAAGTTAAAGATACTTCCCAGATTAAAAAAATAAAAAAACAAATAGCTAGATATAAAATGATACTTCATCAAAGAGGCATATCACTATAAGGAGTATGGTAATGGAAAAAAAGCAGTCTCATAGAAAATATTTTCAAGGCTTAGTTGTTTCAGATAAAATGGATAAGACTATTGTAGTTAAAGTCGAAACCTTGAAAATGCATCCTATTTATAAAAAATATGTTAAAAAATGGAAAAAATATAAAGTTCATGATGAAAAAAATATTGCAAAAGTTGGTGATGTTGTTCTTATTGGTGAAACAAGACCACTTTCAGCAACAAAATATTTTGAACTTATAGAAATAGTTAAAAAACAAGGATAAGAAAGAGGTGTACCATGATTCAGCAAGAGACAATACTAAAGGTTGCTGATAATAGCGGCGCCAAATTATTAAAGTGTATCAAGGTTTTGAATCATTCAAAAATTAGATATGCTTATGTTGGAGATATTATTGTTTGCTCTGTTTTCGAAGCGATCCCAAATTCTAATATAAAAAAAGGTCAAATTGTAAAAGCCGTTATTGTTAGAACAAAAGATGTAATAAAAAGACCAGATGGTTCATGTATTAGATTTGATGAGAATGCAGCATGTATTGTAGATAAAGATAAAAATCCTATTGGGACTCGTATTTTTGGACCGATTGCTAGAGAGCTTAGAGATAGGGATTTTGCAAAAATCATTTCTCTTGCTCCAGAGGTTCTATAAGTGAGGTGGCTATGAAAATTAAAATTAAAAAAGATGATAATGTTCTTGTTATAGCTGGAAGAGATAAGGGAAAGAAAGGTAAAGTTATTGCTGTTTATCCTGATGCTAATAGAGTTTTAATTGCAAATGTTAATCTCAGAAAAAAAACTATTAGGCAACAAGATCAGATGATGGATAAAAACTTTGCTGAAAGAGAAGTTCCTATACATATATCAAATGTTATGGTAATTTGTCCACATTGCAAAAAACCAGCAAGACTTGGAAGAAGAAGCGAAGAAGATCATAAAAGATATTGTCGAAAATGCGGTAAAGATATAGACTAGTTTAATAAGGAAGAGGTAAAAATATGGCTCAACTAAAAGAAAAATATAAAAAAGAAGTTATTCCAGTTCTTAAAGAAAAATTTAACTACTCTTCCATAATGGAAGTGCCAAAAATCGAAAAAGTTGTTTTGAATGTAGGTGTCAGCGAAGCTGTCATAGATAGAAAATTTGTTGATGAAGCAATAAAAGATATTGAAAAAATTGCTGGTCAAAAAGCAGTAAAAACAAAAGCTAAAAAATCTATCAACCAATTTAAAGTCAGACAGGGTCAAGAGTTGGGTGTTAAGGTTACTCTTAGAAAAGAAAGAATGTGGGAATTCCTTTATAAATTTATCAATGTTGCTTTACCTCGAATAAGAGATTTCAAAGGTATAGCTGTAAAAGGTTTTGATGGTAAAGGGAATTTTACTTTAGGAATAAAAGAACATACAATCTTCCCTGAAATTGAATTTGAATCAACTGAAAAAATTAGAGGTCTTTCTATTACAATTGTTACAACTGCAAAGACTGATGCAGAATGTAAAGAATTACTCGCAGCTTTGGGTGTTCCATTTAGGAGGTAATTAAATGGCAAGAAAAGCAATGATTGAAAAATCTAAAAGAAAACCAAAATATGAGATTAGAAAGCATAATAGATGCAGGATATGCGGTAAACCCCGAGCATATTATAGAGATTTTGGGATTTGTCGTATTTGTTTAAGAAAATTAGCAGGTGAAGGTAAAATCCCTGGATTAAAAAAAGCTTCATGGTAAGGAGTGGTAAATGTATTCAGATCCAATTAGCGAAATGACTACTAAAATTTATAATGCCCAGGTGGCCAATAAGCCAGATGTAACAATCAGCTATTCTAAAATGAAAGAATCAATATTAAATATTTTGAAAGATAAGGGTTTTGTTCAGGATTTTTCTATCGAATCATATACATCAAACTCAGATATTAAACAAATTCATGTTGTATTAAAATATACATCTGATAGAAAACCTGTCATAAATGGTATTAAAAGAGTTTCAAAACCTTCTAGAAGAGTATATCATTCGGTAGAAGATATTAAACCAATTATGAATGGTTTTGCAGTTGGGATCTATTCCACAAATAGAGGGATTTTAACTGATAAACAAGCAAAAAAAGAAAATATCGGTGGAGAATATCTTTTTTATATATGGTAAAAAATGAAACATATGAAATTAGGAGATTAGTATGTCTCGATTAATAAAAAAACCTATAATCATACCTTCAAATGTTAAATTATCTATTCAAAATGATGGTAATTTTTATAAAATTGAAGCAAAAGGTCCCAAAGGGACAGTTACAAAAAATATTAGAAATGATGTTGAGATCAAGCAAAATGGTTCAAATTTGACATTCGCTTATAATGGCAATGATATTTCTAAAAAGCCGATGTTAGGTACAACTTATAGAATTCTCAGCTCAATGATAGAAGGAGTTGTTAATGGATATACAAAGACTTTAACTCTTTTTGGAGTTGGGTATAAAGCGGCATTAAAAGGTAAAAACATTGAATTTGAAATAGGCCTTTCTCATCCTGTTATTTTCCCATTGCCTTCAAATATAGATGTGAAAATTGAACAAACAAAATTAATTTTCTCAAGCTGTGATAAGGAAATTTTAGGTTTAACTGTTCAAAAAATAAGAGATCTTAAAAAACCTGATGTTTACAGAGGAAAAGGTTTTAGATTTGAAGGTGAAAATCCAATTCGTAAAACTGGTAAGAAAACAGCTGCTAAATAAAAGCTTTTAAGGAGCAATAGGTATGATTGATAAAATTGAAATTAAAAAAGAAAGAAGAATTAGAAGAAGATTTAGAAGTAAGAAAAAAATAACTGGAACTGAATCTCGACCAAGACTTGTGGTTTACAGAAGCAATTTGTATCTTTACGCACAAATAGTTGATGACACTAAAGGTTTTACTATTTTGGGCTACTCAACTAAGAAATTGGGAAGACCATGCAATGTTAAAATTGCAGAAAAATTTGGTGAAGAATTCGGGAAAGTTCTTGTAGAAAAAGGTATTCAAAAAGTTATTTTTGATAGAAATGGCTTTTTATATCATGGTAAAATAAAGGCGTTTGCCGATGCTGTTCGAAAAGCTGGAATTATTTTTTAGTTAATGTAAATAAGGAGAAAATGGATGAGCTCAAATTTTACTGATAGAGAGATAATAGAAAAAACAGTTAGACTTGGAAGAACTGCAAAGGTAGTTAAAGGTGGTAGAAGATTTTCTTTTAATGCCTTGGTTGTAGTAGGCGATAAGAATGGTAATGTAGGCTATGGATTTGGTAAAGCCAAAGAAGTTCCTATGGCTATAACCAAAGCCACAAGACATGCCAAAAGAAACCTTGTTGAAGTTAAAATAAAAAGAACTGGTGAAAAAGGGGAAAATGTAACTATACCTTTTCCTATAACATATAAATATAAATCTTCTGTAGTCTTATTAAAACCTGCAGCTCCTGGTACTGGTATTATTGCATGCAGTCCGGTTAGGGCAGTTTTAGAAGCAGCAGGTATTAATAATGTTTTAACAAAATCAATAGGTTCAAATAGTCCTATTAACCTTGTAAAAGCTACTATTTTCGCATTACAAAAAATGAAAACAAAAGAAGAAGTAGCAACTATTAGAGGTGTTGAACCTAAAAATCTATTCAAATAAAAGATTACTGGGGTTAAAAAATGAAAAAAATATCTATTACACTGGTAAAATCTCCTATTGGTTATAATAAAGATATAAGAAATACTGTTAAAGCTCTTGGTCTTAAAAAAATGCACCAAACAGTTTTTAAAGAAGAAAACCCAGCGATATATGGTATGATACAAAAGGTATCTTTTCTTCTTAAAGTTGATAAAGTTTAGTTATATAGTCTTAAGAGAGGATTGATATTATGGAAATAAAACTAAAAAATGCACCTGGTGCTACAAAAGAAAGAAAAAGGTTAGGTAGAGGACAAGCCTCAGGTTTAGGTACAACTGCTGGTAAAGGAAATAAAGGTCAAAAAGCAAGAAAAGGCTACTCAAGAAAGGTAGATTTTGAAGGCGGTCAAATGCCTTTATTCAGAAGGATACCAAAAAGAGGCTTCAGTAATTTCCCTTTTAAGAAGGAATATCAAGAAGTAAATGTTGACCTTTTAAGTTGTTTTGAAAATGGTTCAACAGTTACCAATCTGGATTTGTATGAAGAAGGTTTGATAAAAAATATAGATAAACCTTTTAAGATTCTTGGAAAACTTCCATTAAACAAATCAATAAATATCCAGCTAAGAACCATTATGAATGGGAAGAAGAAAGTTCAATTTGATAAATGTACAAAAGGTGCAAAAGAAACAATAGAAAAAGCTGGTGGTAAAGTGCTTATCCAATAATTGGGGGAAATAATGGGCAAAAATAAAAAAAGAATAATGATGCCAGGCGGTCCAAAAGAGATAGATGGTGCAAGCTTTACTGTCTTATCTGGATTGGCTGCGATTTTTGAGATAAAAGAGGTTAGAATTAAATTTTTAATAACCCTTTTTATCCTTTTTATTTATCGTCTTGGAGCTCATTTACCAGTTCCAGGTATTGATGTAAATGCTTTAGCACAAGCTGTAAATGCTACAGCCGGTGGTTTAATGGATTTTATTGATATGTTTGCAGGTGGTGCTTTAAGAAGATTTACTCTTTTTACACTTGGTATTATGCCCTATATTTCGGCCGAAATCATCATGCAACTTTTGATGTCAATTGTTCCAGCATGGAAAGATATGATGCAGGATGATCAGGAAAAAGGTAAAGATTTTATGCAATTCTGGTCAAGAGCTTTAACTATTGTTCTTGCAGCTGTTCAATCTTCTTTATTTATTCGATATATGATAGAGCAAAATGCTGCTTCAACAACTCCTTTTATATTAATTAAATCAATCCCTTTATTTTATGCTGTTTCTGTTTTATCTATAACCTCTGGTACGATGTTCTTAATATGGCTTGGTGATAAAATAGATGAGTTTGGAATAGGAAATGGAGCATCGATAATAATCTTCGCTGGTATCATCTCAAGAATGCCTTCTGCCTTAAGACAGTTATACAAAACCGCCATTGAAAGAAATATTTTCTTAATGATAGCTGTTTTAATTATGTTTGTTTTTATTATTGTTTTAATTATCTATGTCCAGAGAGGAAAGAGGAAGATGATGGTTGGTGGTTCAAAGGCTATAAGAGGTGGAAAAGTTGCTATGATTCCAGCTTTTCCATTAAATATTCCTATTAACCCAGCTGGTGTTATACCAATTATTTTTGCTTCAGTCTTCCTGCAATTTCCAGCTCAGATACTTCAACCTTTTGTTGGTAAATCAGCAATTATTCAAAAAATAGTAGTAGCTCTTTATCCTGGAACAGGTTGGTATATACTTATAAATACAATTTTAATTATTCTTTTTACATATTTCTATTCCCAATTCCAGTTGAATCCTACCGATATTGCAAACTACCTTTCAAAATCTGGAAGAACACTAAAAGGTAAAAGAGCTGGTGGTGATATTGCTCCAGAAATTCAGAGAACTGTAGATAGGATAATATTACCAGGAGCTATATTTTTAGCTTTTATAGCAGCTGTGCCTGATGTCGTTAATAAATTGTTTAATTTACCTCATGAATTCACCTATATTATGGGTGGTACTTCAATATTGATAACAGCAGGTGTTGCTTTTGATATAGCTACCAGACTTGAAAGTATTAGAAGATTCAGATTAAGAGGATAAGAAATAGATGATACTTTTTATATATGGTTTACCTGGCTCTGGAAAAGGAACCCAGAGTGAATTAATAAAGAAAAAATATGGTTTTATTCACCTATCTACTGGTGATATAATCAGAGATATAATTAACAATAAAAGAAAGGGCTGGGAAGAGCCGAATAGCTATGTTGCAAGTGGACAACTTGTCCCAGATAATCTGATTAATGATTTGTTTTTTAATTCATTAAATGAAAATGGAATTGATAAAAATTTTATAATTGATGGATATCCCAGGACTTTGAATCAACTGGATTTGATAGCTGGCAAATTAAAAAGTCTGCCAGATCTCAAATTAATGCACCTTTATATAAGGTGTGATGAAGAAAAAATAATTAAAAGGATAACATCAAGAAGAATTTGTGAAAATTGTGGGGCAATTTTTAATATTGAACTTGACAAAGAGATACAAAATTGCAAATTTTGTGGAGCCAAACTCTATCAAAGAGTAGATGATCAGTATTCTGTTATTAAAAAAAGAATAGATGAATACAAGATTAAAACTCTACCTGTCATTGAAAGATTAAAAGAAGAAGGTTCGCTTATAGAAGTGGATGGGGATAGAGAAGTTGATAGTATTTTTAAGGATATAATTTTATTGTTGAAGGGGAAAGTTAGATAATGCCAAAAGAAGATGTAATAATGCTTCAGGGAGAAGTTGTTGAGGTTTTACCTAAAACACTATTCAGGGTAAAATTAGATAATGGACATATAATTACAGCTCATCTTGCAGGGAAGCTTAGAATGTATAATATCAGACTTCTTCAGGGTGATAGAGTTCAAGTAGAACTTTCTCCATATGATTTAACAAAAGGAAGAATTACTTACAGAATTAAGTAATTGACAAATACTTAAAATTTCTATTATTTATAATATAATTTAGTTATTCTGGAGGTATAAATGAAAGTTCGTTCTTCTGTGAAAAAAATTTGCGATAAATGCAAAATAGTTAAAAGAGATGGTATTGTTAGAGTGATTTGCGAAAATCCAAAACATAAGCAAAGACAGGGTTAATTTGAGGAGGAAATTAGATGGCTCGAATAGCTGGAGTTGAATTACCAAACAAAAGAATTGAAGTCGCACTTACCTATATTTTTGGGATAGGAAGATCTACTTCAAATAAGATTTTAAAAGAAACTAACATCAATAAAGACAAAAGAACAAATGAATTATCTGATGAAGAAATTCAAAAATTGAGAACTATTATTGAAAAAACTTTAAAAGTCGAAGGCGATTTGAAAAATGAGATTGCTTTAAATATTAAAAGACTTAAAGATATTAGATGTTATAGAGGACTAAGGCATCAAGCTAGTTTACCAGTAAGAGGGCAAAGGACAAGAACAAATGCAAGAACTAGAAAAGGTCCTCGAGGCAATAGAATTGGTGCTAAGAAAAAGAAAGCATCAGCAAAGGAGTAATTGATATATGGCTAAACAAAAGACTAAGAAAAAAGCAAAGCATGTAGTACCGCATGGGAAATGTTACTTAAATTGTTCCTTTAATAATACAATTGTAACTTTTACTGATACAAATGGAAATGTTTTAGGTTGGTCAAGTTCTGGCGCTAACAATTTTAGAGGGGCCAAAAAATCAACTCCATTTGCAGCTCAAATAGTTGTTGAAACTGCATGTAATGCTATAAAAGAGTATGGGCTTAGAGAAGTTGAGGTTTTTGTTAATGGTCCAGGAATGGGTAGAGAAGCTGCAATAAGGGCTTTAGCTCAAAATGGTTTAGCAGTTAGAGCTATTACAGATATTACTCCTATTCCTCATAATGGATGCAGACCAAGAAAAAAGAGAAGAATGTAAAATAATTATATAAAGGGGCGCAGAATCATATGGCAAGAAATTATGAAACTAAATGTAAACTTTGCCGAAGAGAAGGAGATAAGTTATTCTTAAAAGGCGATAGATGTTATTCAAAAAAATGTCCTATAGATAAAAAGAAATTTATAAGAAGCAGAAATTCAAAACTTTCAGATTATGGTTTACAGTTAAGAGAAAAACAAAAAATTAAAAGATATTATGGCGTTTTAGAAAGACAATTTAGAGTATATTTCGCTAGAGCTTTAAGAATTAGACAGGGATTAACAGGCGAAAATTTACTATCTTTACTTGAATCAAGATTTGATAATGCTATATTTAGAATGAATTTAGCTAAATCAAGAAATCAGGCAAGACAGTTCGTCTTACATGGAATGTTTGCTATAAATGGCAAGAAAATAAATATCCCTTCATATAATGTAAAAGCCGAAGATATCATAACACTTACATCTCATGGCGAGAAAAATAAAGAACTTCTTTCTATAATCGAACAAAATAAGGATACCAAACCTGATGTTCAGTGGCTTACTTTTGATTTTGATAAAAAAGAAGGAAAAATTTTAAGACTACCTTTAAGAAGAGATATTCCACAGAATTTTAATGAACAACTTGTAGTCGAATTCTATTCTAAATAGTTGGAAATAAAGAGGGAATAATGGATAAAAATATTTTACAACATCTACAACTTCCTTCCAACATAGTATATGAAAGCAATGAAGAGGATATCTTCTATGGCAGATTTATAATGAAGCCTTTAGAAAAAGGTTATGCTATAACAATAGGTAATAGTCTTAGAAGAGTTCTTCTTTCTTCTCTTCATGGATATGCCATTTCAAGTATTAAAATTGAATATCAAGCAAAAGGTGAGAAAAGAAATTTTGTAAAATCTGAATTTGATAATATTCCAAATATAGTTCTTGAAGATACTTTAACTATTATAAGTAATTTAAAAAAGGTAAGATTCAGATTAAACACAGAATCTCATAAAAAAACTTATAATGTTGAGATATCAGGACCAAATGAAGTTACTGCAAAAGTGCTTTCAAATTCAGATATGAATATAGTTAATCCTGATAATTATCTTTTTACAATAACTAAAGAAGGGAAGATTTTTCTCGAATATACAGTTGAATGGGGAAAAGGATTTGTCGCTGCTGAAAGAAAGTTAGATCTTCTTGATAAAATTGGAATAATTCCTATAGATTCTATCTTTTCTCCAGTCAAGAAAGTGAATTTTCAAATTGAAGCAGCAAGAGTTGAAAACATTACAGATTATGAAGCATTAATATTAGATATCTGGACTGATGGGACAATAAAGCCAAAAGAAGCTATCGAACAGGCATCTTATATTCTTATACAATATTTTTCAAAATTTATAACAAGCGTGAAGGATGAAAAAGAAATATTTGACATTGAAACTGTTTCTGACGAATCTATAAATGATAAAGATGCAAAACTTTTACAGATTTTAGATCAATCTCTTGATGTTCTTGAATTCACAGAAAGAATTAAGAATTGCTTTAATTCGGCTAATATAAAAACTTTTAGAGATCTTTTAAGCAAAACAGACAGTGAAATAGAAAATTTAAAAAATTTTGGGAAAAAATCTCTTGAAACTGTTGTTGATAAATTAAAAGAAAGAGGATTATCTCTCAATATGAAAGAAGAGATTGAAAGAATTGAAAAATTATATAAGAAAAACGCTGAATAAAAAACAATATTTAAGGGAAGGCTATGAGACATTTAGTTAATAAAAGCAAACTTGGTAGAACAAAATCGCACAGAGAAGCAATGCTTAGAAATCAGATTACTTCTCTTATTTTATATGGTAAAATTGAAACCACTTTAGCCAAAGCTAGATTTTTAAGATCTAATGTCGAAAAGTTAATAACAAGAGCTAAAATAGAAGACACTATTCATAATAGAAGAATCGCCAGAAAAGTAATCCAAAACAAAGATGCATTAAATAAATTATTTAAAGAAATTGGACCTAAATTTAAAAATAGAAATGGTGGTTATACAAGAATAATCAAAACAGGGTTTAGAAAAGGGGATGATGCCCCAATGGCAGTAATAGAAATTCTTTCAGAATAAATGAATAAAACTCAAGATAAAATCTGGCGTATTGCCAGATTTTTATCTTTAATAATTCTTATCTCAAGCTTTGTATTATCTTTATTTTTCAAAAATCAAATAAAAGTTATCATTTTGATTATTT
>Ga0124947_1109209_pt1 | contig 22668 bp, 18 predicted proteins | sample YNPNP_2000MetaT_FD_92947 | JGI IMG/M metagenome (GOLD analysis project Ga0124947, IMG submission 92947) | Anoxygenic and chlorotrophic microbial mat microbial communities from Yellowstone National Park, USA - YNP NP_2000 MetaT (Metagenome... ... | reverse complement strand
TCGAGGCTCTCGTCGAGGCAGTGGATACAGCTCTTGCCGCCTTCCAGAACAACCCGGCTGCCGTCCGTCAGCTTATGGGCTCCCACCTTGAAGCGACGGCTCATTGCCCTCGCAAAGCGGCCTAGCCCAAACATTATCTGAAGGACTATAGTGGCTTTGAGACGGTGCGTTTCATATACTTGCGCATCATGGCCTGGGCGTAGGTGTAGCTCGCTCCACCCGGTAAATTGATACCGTTGAATTCTCGTAAATCGGCGCCAGATCTGGCCCGGCGCTGGCAGCAAACGCCGCCCGTGAGCTGTCCTGCTCGCGCACGATCACATAGCTCACGCCAAATTCATCGAGCAGCGTGCGGCGCTCATCTCGGGGGGTTGCCGGGTTGACCACCCGCTCAGCGTTCTCGCGCTTGGTGAAGAAATCCAGGCTGCCGGCCCAGTGAGCCACGTAGGCCCGCGCGTCGGACCAGACCGGGACGTGCTGGTTGATCTCCAGCACGCCCAGCACCACGTCCTGGTTGGTCGTGTGAGTCCCCAGCCAGCGCAGCGCGGCTACCTCGTCCTGGCTCAGGAAGTAGGGCTGGCTGTAGCGCGCGAGGTCATAGAAGCGCCAGCAGAAGATATAGATATTGGTCACCACACACAGCCCCAGGATGGCCGCCAGAGCGGGCCGGGCCAGGCCCGGCCCGCGGGTCCGCAGCCACGGCCAGACGACCTGCTGGATGGCCCGCGCGGCGAGCGCGGCGATCGGCACCTGCCAGCCCAGGAGCAGGTGGATCTGGAAGCTGAGTGGCAGATAGGCCAGCACGAAGTGAGCGAGGAACCATACCGCCACCAGCAGCTCGGCATCGTTGCGGCTGCGCAGCATGCGTGGACGGAAGGCGAGCAAAGCCAGCAGCAGCGGTAGACCCATCAGGATCGGCAGATGCAGCGGGCCGGGTGTCCACGCTCCAGCATTGTCGAACTGGGCGAGCTTGCCGCCCCAGGTGGCGTCCGTCAGCACCAGGTACGAAAGATAGGCAGCGGGCGGGACGGCGCAGGCCGAGATGATCAGGCCGGCCTTAAACAGGAAAGCCGGGAAACGGCGATCACGCCACCAGATCAAGAGCCACCACAGCCCAAGCACGACCCCGACGGTAAGCAGGTCGTAGGCGTGCTGGAGACCGATCAGCGCCCCTACCATCCCGGCCAGCGCGGCGTAGCGCAGTTGCCGGCGCTGCTGGGCGTAGAGCGTAAGACCAATCAGGGCAATAATCAGCCCCAGGGCCACGCCGAAGTGGGGAAAGGCCAGGGCGATGAAGAAGCTATTTGGCTCAGCGGTGTAGATGTCGAAGGGGAAGGGAGCCTCGGGCAGGCCCTGCGCATACTTGACGATAATCCAGATAAGGCCAAGGCCTCCGCCAAAGGCGAACAAGACGAACGCCAGGCGTTGCTGAAGCTGGTCTGCCACAGCGATGCGGAAAAACGCATAGGCGCTCGCCAGAAACAGGATGGTGGCGAAGATGCGCAGTATGCCAAACACCGCACCGAACTCCAGGCCCAGCAGCGCGCCCGCGCGACCGGCGCTCCACCAGAGTAAGTGGAACAGTGCCGGCTCGTTCGGTTCGGGCGTAAGCCGGTTAGCCGCCAGGTGCTGGTGGCTGAGATCGCGCATCCAGGCGAAGTACTGGTTATGATCGGGGATGTTCACCATCACGCCGGTAAAATAACGCTCTGGCGGCGTCGTGGTGTAGGCAAAGATGAAGGGCAGGCTGGTCAGCATCAAAACGACCGTCATAACCACCGCCCAGAAGCGCCAGCCAGAACCTGCCGCAAGTCTTGTTACGGCCTGGGCTTGCTCTGCGACCGTCGTCCGGTCTGGCACAGATGGATGAACCGACATACTTCAGACCTCCCGCGCGGGCGCTTCTGAGGTGGAGACGCTTTGCTGATCGGCCATCTGCCTGACCACAACCAGCAATCCGAGAAAGATCCAGCTATACACTGCATAGCGAAAACCGACGATCCCCTGATTGTAGACAAAGGGCAACACCCAATCGCCAAACACCATCGAGAGCAGAGCGGCGGCCCAGCCGGCGGTGGCGACAATGGCGACGGTGCGCAACAAGCCGGGCGGCGCAATCTCCACCGTGCGCCAGCCATACCAGAGGCTGGCGCCCATGAACCAGAGCCACAGGCCGAAGCCAACCACTCCGAATTGGGCCAGAATGTCAAAGTAGTTATTATGGGTCGAGCGCGCATCCCAGGGGAAGTAGGTCATATTGTAGGGCGCGTAGCCCGCCGGTCCGGTGCCGAAGAGCCAGTGCTCGCGCACAATTCCCAGGTTACGTTCCCAGATCTCTAGCCGTCCGCTGCTGCCTTCTTCAATGTTGTCTGCGGTTACTTTCTCCAGATAGTTGCGGCCTGGACCGATGACGGCGTAGGGGATGGCGATGATCAAGAGGATTACGAAGAGCTTGCGTGAGTGCAGGAAGATCAGCGCGAACAACCCTGCCAGGGTCGGGAGCCAGCCGGAGACCCAGAGCGAGTTTTTGATCACAACTAGATGCAGGTGCCAGCCCAGGAGCGCAGCGCCCAGGAGCCTTCCGTACCATGGTGTATGAGGATAGACAATCACCAGCCCGGCCAGGGGCACAGTGAACCACAAGCTCCAGAGTCCCTGATCGCTCAGGAACGTCTGGTTGATCGCGAAGACCTGGGTGACGGTCATCATAGTGCCGGCGATAATGAAGGACCACAGGTAAAACCAGATCTGCCAGGGCCGGTCGATGAAGCGCGCCACCATGAACGGTACCCACATCAGGGCCAGCAGCGAGAGTAACGAGCCGGTCTGGGTCACACGGAAGTTGCCCATGATCCGCCAGTTCAAGATCGGGTCGGCCCATAGTATGCCCCAGGGCATGGAAAAGATGCAGACTGCTATGAACGCCAGTAACGCCCGATTGAACGGTGTGGGGATTACTTCCCATCTGCGCCGGGTCAGCATGCTGACCAGCCACATGCCGCCAAGCCCGAGCGTGATGACCATGCTGATCGGCATTTCGCTGGCATTGCCCACCGGTATGTTGGCCATGCGCAGCATGAGTGCCATCAGGGGCAGGATCAGGACAAGGGTCGCGAAGTAGCGCGAGGCGAAGCTGATAGCGATAGGCAGGAGCGGGAGCAACAGGAGCATGAACCCCAGACGCGCGTTCCCGCGTGCCAGGATCGTCCCGATCAGAACGCTGTAAGCGATCGCGACACCTATCATTGCGACGGCGAGCAACCGGCGGGGAAGCGTCGGTAGCGCTTCGGGATGTTCAAGGTGGTCGAGCCAGCGGAGCATGTTCGTACCTGTAGGCTCTGTTTTGTCGGTATAAGATGCGCTGTTGCGACGCGGCTGTTCGGGGGGCGCGGAGATCGCTGCCCGCCACTCGGCAGGCGGACGTGCCTTACCCGATCGGACGCTCCACGATCGCGCCCCCACGCGGCTTGATCTGCGCGTAGGCTGCCAGAGTCTCACGCGCGCAGCGTTTCCAGGAGAACATGCTTGCGCGTCGCTGGCCCGCTGTCCGTAGCGTCTGCGCCAGTTGCTTGTCGCTGAGGACCCGCAGCATCATCGCCGCAAGTTTTTGATAATCGTCAGCGTCGCAGAGCAACGCAGCATCGCCGACAATCTCGGGAAGAGAAGAGTTGTTCGCCGCGACCACCGGCGCGCCGCAGGCCATCGCCTCGAGCAGGGGCAGTCCGAAGCCCTCGTGACGTGAGGGGAAGGCAAACAGGCTGGCCCCGGCATAGAGCGCCGCCAGTTCGCCGTCACTGACACGCTTGAGGAATACGGTCTGCCCGGCTATGCCCAGTTCGTGGGCGAGGTGGGCGATTGCCCCGGCCAGGTGCTGGTGGGTCCAGACGATCGCGAGCTGGTGGTGCGCGCGTTGTTCCGCAGGGAGCAGGGCGTAGGCGCGCAGCAGGGTTTCCAGGTTTTTGCGCGGATCGGCCGAGCCGATGCCGAGCACGTAGGAGCCGGCAAGGCCGAGACGCGCGCGGGTCGCTGCCGCGCTGACCGGATCGAGCGGCTGTTCAAAGACCGGTTTCGCTGCCTCGTGAGTGACGATGACCCGCTCGGCAGGCAGGCCGAATGCGGCAATGATGTCCGCCCTGGCCGCATAGGAGACGGTAATCACCGTTGCCGCGCGCCGCACTGCCATGGCCGGCACGATCCGGTAGTAGTGATCCATCAGTGAGCGGCGGTTGAGCATTGCACGGCCGGCGCTCGCTGTTCCGCGACCCCGCCAGATCATGTCGTGGATGGTCACGACCAGGGGACAGGTCACCAGCAATGGCGCTGTCAGACAGGGGGCATGCAGGAGGTCGAGCCGGTCGCGAAGGGCAGCCAGCCCCAGGCCGACCTGTTCACGCCAGGGCATGCCGATGAACCGCAGGTGACCGTCAATGACACGCACGCTTACGTTTGCCTGCCAGGGGATGCGATCCCCTGGCGCGGGTGGTCGATCAAGGTACAGGACATACTCATTATCGCGATCGACGTCGGCCAGGGCCGCGATCAGTTCTTCACTGTAGGTTTTGAACCCACCGGGTTGGGGGTGGGTCAGGAACCGCGCATCAAGACCGATTCTCATCGCACTACCTCGGGCGCCAGAGGTTGGCGCAACTGGCGCTCAATGGCCGCCAGCATCAGGCCACTGTCGCGCGTGATCGTCCGTCCGGCGCCCTGGCGCCCCGGCAAGGTCGCGACGAGCGCCCCGGCTGCTGCTCTGGTGAGAAAGATTGTCAGGAGGCCCATCCCAAGCACATAGGTGCGTAGCGGCCCGTAGTGTTTGCCAAAGAAGCGCAGCTTACTGCGGTAGAGTTCGGCCTTCATGCGCGTGCTGACCATGCGGCTACTCTGTCCTCCCAGATGTACCACTCTGGCCTCTGGCAGGTAGCAGACCTCCCAGCCGGCCCGCCGGGCGCGGAAGCACCAGTCGGCCTCCTCGGTGTACATAAAGTAGCGCTCGTCGAGCAGACCGAACTGTTCGATGGCTGTGCGTCTAATCGCAAAACAGGCCCCGCCGATCCAGTCCACCCGATAGGCCGTGCTCCCGTCACTGGTGGTAAAATGCTGGCGGCGGCGCAGGTTGCGCCCGGTCAACTCCGAAGCGAGGGTTGGAAAACTGGCGTAGGAGCGTTGCACGCTTCCGTCTCCATTGAGCAGCTCTGGCCCGACGATCCCGACGCGGGGATGCCGGTCGAGGAAATGTACCAGGGCGCTGAGCGAACCGCCTGCGGGAAGCGTGTCGCTATTGAGCAGCAGCACGTGACGGCTGTCGCTGGCGCGGATGGCCTGGTTGTTGGCCGCCGCGAAGCCCCTGTTCTCACGATTGGCGATGATCCGCACCTCGGGGTAGTGGGCCTGGACAGCCGCGACACTGCCGTCGCTGGATCCGTTGTCCACCACCCAGGTCTCGGCGCTGATACCGGCCGTCGCCGCCGGCAGGGCGGCCAGGCAGTCGAGCAGCAGTTGGCGGGTGTTCCAGTTGACGATAATGATAGCCAGATCAGGCGGAATGGATGCGTGTGTCATAGGTCAACTTCTTGTGGGTTGCAGTTGTCTCCACCAGGGCCACGAAGCGCGTCCCGATGGCGCGCCAGTCGTAGCGTTCGGCCACCGCGCGACGGCCATTGGCGCTTAACCGCGCGCGCTCCTCAGGGTGGGTGAGCAGGCGCGCGGTGGTCTCAGCAAAAGCCGCAGGTGTATCAGCGATCAGGAGATCCCGTCCAGGCGACAGATCGAGGCCTTCGGCCCCTTTGGTGGTGCTGATCACCGGTGTGCCCAGGGCCAGGGCCTCGAGGATCTTCAAGCGGGTGCCGCTGCCCTCGCGCAGGGGCACCACTTCGGCCCAACTGCGCGCTACCAGCGCTTTGATGTCAGGCACAAAGCCGGTGAACTCCACTCCTTCGCATGCGGGCAGGGCGGCGATCTGGGCCGCCGTTGCCCGTCCGGTGATCCGGAGCCTGGTCGCAGGGTGCATTGAGCGTACCTGGGGGAAAATCTGTCCGAGAAAATAACGCATCGCGTCGTGATTGGCCTGGTAGCTGAGCGCCCCCGGGTAGATCAGCGTGTTCGGTTCTGGCGGCAGTGGCAGGGTACCCTCAACGTCGGCGCCGTTCGGCAAAACTTCCATCTGCGTCATCGTGGGCGCGAGTCGCCGGGCCAGGGTAGCCTCACGTGCTGATACTGTCGTGCAACTGGTAAATCCTCTGAGCACTTGCCGCACATAGCTACGGTGTTTCGCCCAGGTGAGCCAGCGTCGCAGGCGCTGGCGACCGGTTGAGTTGGTGAACTCGTCGTGCAGCGCGGCCATCTCCAGGTCATCAAGGAGCCGCGGAACATGGGGGATCAGCAGCGCATACGGCGCGCTGGAGAGTTCAAAGGCGACGACGACATCGGGGTTGAGGGTGCGGGCGCTCTGGCGCGTCAGGGTGGCAAAGCGCACGCTCCAGGCAGCCCGCACGGAAGCGGGCCTGGGGTGCCAGAGGCTCGTCAATCGGCTGCCGGCGCGCAGCGGCGTCATCGGCGCAGGCTCGGCGCGCGCCGTCGCGCAGTACTGTAACGGCAGGTGCTGGTCTGCCGTGTCGGGCATATCTCGGCATAGCGCCAGCAGATGCACTTCGTGGCTGGTCGCGAGCGCCCGCAGCAGCCGGCTCAGGCGCAGCTTGATCCCGTTATCGGCAGGTTCCGGCCACCAGGTTGAGAGGGCGAGGATGCGCATAGGTTCAACCTTGCTGAGCCTGCAAACGGCGATTGTCGGCGCCGGTCACGGCTATCCCGGCCGCGCGGTGATAGGCCGCGAGGGTCTGTTCAGCCGCGCGTTGCCACGAGAACTGGCGCGCGCGGGCGAAGCCGAGGGTGCGCAGACGCCCGGCTTCGTCGGGGTCGCCGAGCACGCGCCCCAGATGCGCTGCCAGGGTATGGTCATCTTCAGCGTTGCAGAGCAGCGCGGCGCCGCCGGCAACCTCCGGCATCGCTGAGTTGTCGGCGCAGATCACCGGCGCGCCGCAGGTCATGGCTTCCACGATCGGGATGCCGAAGCCTTCCAGCCACGAAGGGAAGACAAAGGCGCGGGCCATACTGTAGAGCGCCACCAGATCCGAGCGCGGAATGTTCAGCAGCAGGCGGCACTGGCCGGCAGCCTCTGCCTCGCGCACCACTGGCAGTGGCTCATGGCGCGCAAAGAAGACGATGGTATGGCTATCGCGCAGGTGTTGCGGCAGGCGCTGCCAGGCGCGTACGATCACCGCCGGATTCTTCAACCCGTCGGCGAGGATGAAGGGGCGCTCAAGCCCATAACGGGCTCGAACCTCTGCCAGGACCACCGGATCCGTCACCCGGCGTAGCTCCGCATCGATCCCGTGATGGATCGGCACGATCCGTCCGGCATCGTAGCGGCTGTAGCGCGCGATCTCCTGGCGCGCATGGTTCGAGACGGTCAGGACAAGATCAGCGCGCCGCAAAGCCAGGTGCGAGCAGCAGTAGAGGTAGATCGTCATGGCCCGCGCGCGGGTGTTCCAGCGAGTGCCCTTGCTCCGCAACGTATGGCTCAATGGCATCAGGGTCATTGCGTCATGCAGGGTTATGACCGTGGCGCCGCCGCGCGGCCCGAAGCCGTAGTTGGTCGGAAAGTGGGCCACCTCCACCCGATCGGCGCTCATCATGCGGCGCAGGCGCACCACATCGCTCGCGATGCTGGAGAGCGCGTTGCGATATGGAAGATAGCGCACCCGTGCATTGGCCGACAGGTCACGTAGTTCAAAGGGCGCCTTCGTGTCGGCGTACAGGATAAACTGGTGTTCTGGACCTGCCGCAAGCAAGGCCGGCACCAGATTCCTGACATAGGTATGCACACCGCCCACCAGGCCGTGGGAGAGGTAGCGAACGTCAATTCCAATGCGCATCATCGGCACCTTCTATTAGGGAAGCGGAACCGCTTGAACATCCCAGAGTCATGTCATGCTGAGCGCAGCGAAGCATCTCGATCGAGACCCTTCGCTGGCGCTCAGGGTGACAGAGTGGCAGCGACGGGATCATCAACAAGATCCGCTCCCCTTACTTTAGATCTGCCGGGCGGTCGGCTTGGAGAGCGTAGGGTCGTCAGGCTATCAACTTCTGACGAAACCACCTCCACACCTCCACACCCCCACACTACATCGGTGTCTCCAGCCGCCCAAACCGCCCGCGCCAGAAGTCCAGCCATGCCAGGCGCATCCCGACCCGCCCCCGGCGCGCGCGCCACTTCGGGCGCAGGCACAGGCTCAGATAGGTGCGCAAATCCTGGAGCACCAGGGCGTTGAACCAGGTCCCTGGTCTGGCCCCGGTCGCGCGCAGGAAGAGCAGCCGGTTGCGCGTCATATAGTATGCCAGGTACTCCTTATCAAAGCGGGCATTCAGGGGGATCTTGTGCCAGAGCTTCGCCTGCGGCGTGAAGAGCATGCGAAAGCCCGCGCGGCGGGCGCGCACGCACCACTCGGTCTCCTCGAAGTACATGAAGAAGCGTTCATCGAGTAGCCCGACTCGCTCGAGGGCGGCGCGCCGCAGCAGCATCGCGCAGCCGGTCACGAAGTCTACCTCACGGGTCGCCGTGAATTGCCCCCGGTCCTCGACTTCGCCTTCCATGCGGCTGATGCCCCGCTCCCAGTCGATCCAGCCGCCCGCCGACCAGACGCGCGTTGGCGCGGCGTGGTAGTAGATGATTGGCCCCACCGCGCCGGCGCAGGGATCGGCTTCGGCAGCGATCACCAGTTCCGTGAGCATGTCCGGCGCCGCTTCGGTGTCGTTGTTGAGCAACAAGGCATAATCGTAACCCTGTGCCAGCGCATAGCGCAGCCCAACGTTGTTGCCCGCGGCGAAGCCGAGATTGGCGCCGTTCTCGACAATGAATGCGAACGTCTCCGGGAAGGCCGCCCGCACCGCCGCGGGGGTGCCGTCCTGGGAAGCATTGTCCACGACCACGACGTGGTAGCGCTCACGGGGGTAGTCCAGGCGCTCCAGTGACGCCAGGCAGGCCAGGGTGTCGGCGAGGCCGTTGTAGGTCAGCACGATGATGGCGACACGCGGCAGCATCAACGCACCTCCACCGCTCGCCCGGCCTGGCGCTGCTCGATCACCAGGCGATAGGCCTCCAACAGTTCCGCCATCGCATCATCAATGCTGGGTGGCGGGCGCACCCCGGCGCGCAGCCGCTCCAGCAACCCCGGCTCGTCGCGCAGGCGCTGGATCTGCCGCGCCAGGTCGTCGGCGTCGCCGGGCTGGAAGTGCAGCCCGTCTACCCCGTCGCGCACCAGTTCGGCCATGCCGCCCAGGCGAGACGTGATCACTGGCCGGCCCGCGGCATGGGCCTCCATAATCGCCAGCGGGCTATTCTCATACCAGATCGATGGAACGATAGTTAGATCCAGTTCGCCAAGCACCGCGGGCAACTGCCCGCTGTTGAACGGACCTGCCAGCGTAATCCGCGGATCAGCCCCTATCATGGTCTGCAACTGGCGCGTATAGGTCGGGTTCTGCGCAAGATTTCCGAAGATGCGCACCTGGATGGGACGTCCGCCATCCGGTAGTTGGCGCACGGCCCGCACCAGCACATGCACGCCCTTGTGCGGCGCAATCTGGCCGAGATAGCCGATCCGCAGGGTGTCGCCAGGCGGTGGGGCTGGCACAGCAGCCAGTCGATTCGTATCGAGACCTAAGGGCAGTATCCGCAATTTCCCCTGGGGCAGGCAGTCTGCGAACATCCCTGCCAGGAACCGCGAAGGCGCGATGGCCAGGTCAACCCGCGCCAGAGCCTCGCGCAGATATGCGCGCCGGGCGGCCTGCGCATCACGTCCTGCGCCGCCGGCCAGGGTGATCCAGAGCCGGCCTGCGGCCCCCCGGCTCACCTGTTCGGGCAGGCGGTAGCGTCGCCGGTCAAGTCGCAGACACCAGGCGCAGCCGGCCGGGTCGGTGGGGATCTCGGCGCAGACCTGGCCGTCGCCGCGCAGCAGGGTAAAGCGCGGGCAGAGGAACCAGTAGTCGTGCAGCGTCACCACGCCCGGCACACCGAGGCGGTGAGCTTCCTCCAGCACGCCCGCGCCGATCAGGTAGCCGCTGTGCAGGTGCAGCAGGTCCGGGCGGTTCGAGCGCATATGCCTGGCGACCCACCCGGCCACCATGGGGTTGGCGTAGCTCCAGTTTGCCGGAGCGCCCTGCAGCCCCAGGTGCAGCCGCCAGACCGGCACACCCTCATAGATGTCGCGCTCGGCCTCAACGCCGGTCGCGCACTCTGCGTCGAGCGTCTCGACGCAGACCGCCTCGGCCTCGTGCCCGTGGGCCAGCAGCCAGCGTGCCAGGCGGAACGTGTACAGTTCGGCCCCGGCGCTGTAGCGCGGCGGGAAATGATGGATGGCAAGGAGGATCTTCACCCATGCACTCCTACGATGGCTCGGCCGTGGCTCGCCGCGCGGCGATCAGACTACGCACAAAGGTGGCTTCATCGGGGCCGACCACCCGCATCGCCAGCAGCAGACCGGCATACAGCGCCCCGCCTATGGCCACCGTTACCAGCACCGGCAGATCGCGGATGGCGTAGACCAGAGTGCCCATAGCAATGACTGCCGCCCCTGATCGCATCAGGGCGCTCCAGCGCATCTGGCCTAGCAAATCGCGCATGAGCCAGAGGTACTGCCCAACCAGGACCAGTTCGGTGATTACGGTAGTGATTGCGGCTGCCAGCACACCATAGCGCGGGATCAGCAACAGGTTGGCCACAATATTGACACTGCTGCTGATGATGATCGCCCGCGCGACCAGGGCTTCCCGTCCAGCAATGACCACCACGTAGCCCAGGAACTCCGAAAGGAACATGAGCGGAACGACCCAGATCAGGATGGCCAGGAGCACGGCTGAAGGCCCGTACTCAGGACCGAAGAGGAACCTCACCAGCGAACGGGCGAGGATGAAGCCCCCCACGGCGATCGGCAGCGCCACCAGCAGCAGGTAGCGCAGCAGCCGCTCGTAGATCTTCGGCAGGCTACCGGGGTTGGTGACGGCCTGGCGCGAGAGCGAGGGGTAGACCGCCGTGTTGAGCACATTCGACAGGGTCACCAGGGCGAACACCAGATTGTAGGCCGCGTTGTAGTGGCCGGTGGGCGCGTCGCCGCTGAAGATGTTGAGCAGCACCGTATCGAAGCGATACGAAATCCCCAGGGTCAGGCCGATGACCCCGAAGGGGAAGGCGGCCCGCAACAGGGGGATCCAGCCCTGGCGGGTCGGCCGGCCCGGGCGGATGCCGAGCTTCCAGACGGCGCGCACAACCAGCGCCGTCATCACGGCCACGCCGGCCATCGTGGCGATAATCAATCCGTAGTATCCCAGGCCCAGCCAGAGGGCCAGGCCCCCCAGACAGACGAAGACCAACTGGTTGACCACCTGCATCCCGGCGGTGAGGTCAAGGCGCTCATGGCCGGCCAGCACGGCCTCGCTGCTGCCGTGGAGGGCATAGAGCAGCACGGTCAGGGCATTCAGCGCAATGGCGCCGATCATCATCGCGGGGCGCCCGGTGAGCATGGCCGCGCTGACCACCAGCAGCCCGGCAACCAGCGCCAGAATGAGCCGCAGGGCCAGCACATCGGCGTAGAGATCCCTGATGCGCGTCTGGCCATCAGGGGTATCGCGCAGGCGGGCCACCTCGCGCACTGTGTAAGGCGCCAGCCCCAGATCGGCAATGAACAGAAAGACCGTGCCGAAGCCGATCACCGCCGCATACTGGCCGAAGTCACCGGCTCCGAGCTGGCGAATGATCAGCACCGAGAAGGCGAAGGAGAGCAGTTTGATCGCGATCTGAGCGATCAGACCGGCGATCGAATTGCGCAAGACAGTGTTGGCAAGCTGATGCATAGGTTGACGGAATTGGCAATTCTGACGTACGTGTTCACAGTTCTCCTGGGAGCGCGGGCAGCTTGCCCGCGGAGACGCGACGTGGACGGGACGCCCGCGCTTCGAGGCGCCTGGGTTACCCCAAGTGTGAACACTTCCATTCTGACGAAGACGCTCAGGCCTTTGCTCCCTGCCTGGCGACCTGCTGGACCAACGACGCGACCCGCTGGATCCACCGGTCGAGCGAAAAATGCTCCTCGATCCACCCCCGCGCCTGACGACCCATCCGCACCACGCGCTGCGGGTCGTTCCAGAGTTCGTCAATAGCCCTGGCCATCGCGCGATCATCCCCTGGATCGATCAGTAACCCCGTTTCACCTTCAACGACATACTCGCTCAGACCGGGCATGCGGGTTGCGACAACCGGCTTGCCCATAGCCTGAGCGGCCTGCACCGAGGTGCACCCGGCGCTCCACTGTGTCGTTGCGCGGATGGGCACAATAATGAACCGGCTGGCGGCATAACATTCGCGCAGACGGCGCGGATGCACGAAGGGTTCCAGACTGACATTGGGTGGCAATGGCTCCCGCTCGTGCCCGCCGCGCCGTGAGACCCACGCGCTGCCGACGCGCAACTGGCACGGAATATGCGGCAGGCGGCGCATCGCCCGAATGAGAGTCGGATAGTCACGGTAGGATAGCCCGAGACTCTGGATAAACCCTTCGTTGCCACTCGACGGAGCGCCGGGCCGGTAGAAGCGCGTATCCACCGGCGTATGCAGCGCGACAACCCGTTCTGGCTCCAGCTCCAGCGCTGCGCGCATGCCCTCGGCCTCGGCTCTGCTGATCGCTGCGATCAGGTCCCAGCGCCGCTGCAGCCTCAGGGCCTTGATCAGCTTCAATTTCCGTGGCGACATGCCGTGATGAAAGATGACCATATGGCAAACCCGCCGGTCGAGCAGCAATGCCAGCGGAATGCCGACACGCTCCGAGAGGCTAATAACACAATCATAGCCTTGCTGGCGAACCATACGCGCAACAGTTGCCGCGAGACGCAGGTCGATACGCAACAGATCTTCGAACTTCCGCGCGAGAGGAACCGCGCGCAGGCAGTTATAGTCAAGATACTGGGAATTGAAACGTTCGGCCAGTTCCAGGTAGTCGACGCGCTGGTGTTGCCCGACGCGCACCTCTGCTGCCAGAGCGGCAGAGGTCGCACTCGTCGCGATAATCAGAGCCTGCATAGCGATGCTCACGTTCGGCTGTTCCCGGGGGCGATGCCGGTCGTTGATACGGGCGATCAGGGCAGGCCCAGGCTGTGGGCCTGATACGTCAGTTCCAACGGGTCTGGCCAGGAGGTGACCGGCGAGGACCCGCTCTCTTCATGATCCTCCGCGCTCATGCCTGTGAGAGGGTTTAGGGCCGATACCTTTCAATCAAATAAGCGCATCCGGCGCCGAAGCCCCCCTCCCAACCTCCCCCCGCTGGGGGGAGGAGCCGGACTCCCTCCCCCGGTGGGTTTAGGGGCGAACAGAACATCCGAGCGAATGCGGCTTCTACCGCATTGGGACGCCACAGCGCGCGGCTCTGGTCGCCCCTCTCCCGCGCGCGGGAGAGGGGCGGGGGGTGAGGGCCAATCAGCGCATCCCAACGCCATAACGCCCCTCGACGCTCATGTGTTCTGTCCTCATCTAAACCCCGGGAAGGTGAGGGCGCAGACCTTGCGGAGGGGTATGGGGCAACCGGGTTGCCCCATACCCCCACCCGCGGGAGGGTTCGGGAGGGCTGCGCCCTCCCAAGAAGGATGTTCATTCCCGTCGGTGTGCGGCGCAGTCGCATGGACGGCTGACGTTGTACAGTGTAGCCAGCCGGTCTAACATAGGGATAACAGTTCGGTGCTTGCAAAATGACAGTTCTTTACTCTGGCGCCGCCTCCTCACGGTTCCGTACAAGGCCGCACAGCGAACCCCATGGCTTAGGGCAGCAGGGAGCGTAGCACGATGCTAAGGAACCCGCGGTTCCACATGATCCGCGGCTCGCCTCGCAGGGCCGCCAGAATATGCCGGGGCATAGAGCGCCGTTGCTGACGTTGATGATCGAGAAAGATCATCCCGATATGGTAGCGAGCGTAGACCCGCTGACGGAGGCGCTGGAGGCCAGGAAGATCCGCAGGAAGATGCGCGAATACGCGGTCGAGCAAGGCTTCGGCGTCGTCGGTGCGAGGATCGAGGGCCGCGCCGACAATACAATCCAGAATCCGCTCTTCCTTGAGGGTAGGGCAGCGTTGCCAGGCCTGGCGCAGGTGTTCCTGGGCCTCGGCGATCCGGCTGATGCGGAAATAGCGCATGGCCGTTTCGTAGTGCAGAATGGCATACGCCTCGCCTTCAAGCGCCTTGATTGCGGGCGGCAGGGCCGGGTCGGCGAAAAATCGGGCCAGGTGCATCTGCCAGCTTATAATCTGGCGTGGGTCCACCCCTGCGGTAATACTGGCGTCGTGGAAGCGATAGACAAACAACGGCTCGTCAATGTAGCCGAAGGCATAGCCGGCGCGAGCTAGGCGGATCCAGAGGTCGGCATCTTCGGTCCCGTAGGCGGTTTCGTCGAAGGCGCCGACCCGATCGAGGCAGGCGCGCCGGATCAGGGCCGAGCCGGGGAAAAAAAAGAACTCGCGGCGCAGTAGCGCCGCAAGCACATCGCCCTGACAGGCCGGGCGCACCTCGCCGAGCACCCGTGAGCCATCGTCGTTGATTTGCTTCCAGGCCGAATAGACCAGGCCATACTGCGGGTGCTGCTCCAGGAAGGACACCTTTGCCGCCACACTCGTGGGGACCAGCAGGTCGTCACTGTCGAGAAAGAGCAGGTACGCGCCCCGGGCGATGCGCAGGCCGGCATTGCGCGCCGCCGCGGGGCCCCGGTTGGTCTGGTGGAGACAGGCGATCCGCGACCGGTAGGGCGCCAGAATCTGCTGCGTGGCGTCAGTTGATCCATCGTCCACCACGATCACCTCGACCGCGGGGTGTGTCTGGGCGAGCGCGCTCTCTACAGCCTGGACGATATACCGCGCGTTATTGTAACTGGGGATAATAATGGAGACGAGAGAAGACATACCGCCATGTTCCGTGTTGTATTGTGAAGGACCAGACCCGGTGTGCAATGCTGCCCCCCGATCTGGCGGGTGACAACGAAAGTCCCTGTCAGGCGCAGCGCGGGAAGTTTCCCCTGGGCGCCTCAGCGCCCGGCGGTCAGCCGGTGCTCCAGGAAGGCGGGCAGCGATTTGAGCATAATTGCCACGACGCCACGGTTCAGCAGCCCTGAGGGATCGTAGCGCAGGGCAGTAGCAAGGTGGGGAATGACCCGATGCCGGCGGTTGGCGTGGTAATCGTCAAACGCTGCGGCGTAACGCGCAGCGCTCACCAGCGTAGCGCGGAGCCGGAAGAGCGGTCGGGCTTCGGCTGGAAGGGATTGCAGGACCGTTTCGGTGAACTGGTCTGGATCGAGATCGGGCTGGCGGGTGGCGACACGGCGCATGCGATCGGCAAAGGCTTCGGGCTGTTCGAGGAGGGCTGGCTGGAGCGCCAGCGCCCGTCGCAGATGCTCCTGAGCTTCAGCGATCGCGCCTCGTCCATAGAGACGCAGGGCCACCTCCAGGTGCGTTTGCGCGCGCATCTGCGCCGTATAGCGCTCAAGGTGGCGCACTGATGGCGGCAGGTGGGCGAGCATACCATCCATAAACCGCAGCGGGTCGGCGATGTTCGCGCCGAAAGCCCCTTCCACCAACAGGTTGACCAGAAACCGTTCGTCAGATTTGAGTTGTGGAATGAAACGTAGCGTCTGTTCCAGGCACCGCTGTGCGGCATCCCACTGCGCGCTGTCATAGTAGCGCCAGCTCAACCACAGATAGGTGGTGCCATAGGCGTCATTGCGACGCGCCTGCGCCGTCGGCGGCAAAGCCGGGTTGGCAAACAGGTCGTCGAGCATAGCCATCGCATCGCGCTCAACCCGCGCCACATTTGACATAATGCTTCCGGGTGTCATCCGGTAGGCGCCGAGCGGTTCCTGAACGCAGGCAAAGGTATAGCCGGCCAGACTGATCCGCAACCAGAGATCCCAGTCCTCGACGACCAGGGGGCGGTAGCCGCCGACGCGCTCCACACATTCCCGCCGCATGAGCGGCGCCCCTGACCAGATCGGGTTCAAGACGATTAACTCCTCCAGCCTGCCATCTGGCAGAAAGGAGATCTTCTCCAATTTTCGCCCATCGCGGTCGACCATGTAGTAGCCGCAATGCACCAGACCGATCTCAGGTCGCTGTTCGAGCACCTCTACCTGCCGCTCGATCTTGGTCGGCAGCATCAGATCGTCGTCGTCCAGGACGTTAATATACGCGCCCCGCGCCAGCTTCAGCCCGGCATTGCGCGCTGCCGCGCCGCCCTGGTTGGTCTGCCGGATGTAGGTGATCCGCCCGGCGAAGCTCTCAGCGACGGCGGGGGTGTCATCGCTGGAACCGTCATCAACGACGATGATCTCGATGGCCGGGTACGTCTGGGCCAGCACGCTCTCGATGGCGAGGCGCAGCAATCTGGAGCGGTTGTAGGTCGGAGTAACCACCGACACGAGTGGGGCGTTAGGTGCCTGGCGCATCGGGTTGTCCCTTATCTTTTGTCACAGTCCTGGCAGCAGCGACCGCGCGAAGATCGCGATCACCCCGCGGTTGGTAATACTCGAAGGGCAGTAGCGTATTCCCTTCAGGACATTGACCAGCGTTTCGACGCGCCGTCCCGCCGCGAAGCTGTCGAAGGCGCACTTGAGGCTGAGGGTTCCCAGAATCCGTGATCGGCGGGCTTTCAAGCTGGCGAGAGCTGGCGGCAGGTTTTGCAGGATCCACCTGACGTAGCCTTCGGGATCGGGCAGGCGCATAGCCTGTTGGAGCAGCATATGCGTCATTGCGTCAGGATCGGCGGCGAGGGTGGGTTCGGCGAGGTTCAGCGCGTGTATAAGATATGCTCTGGCGGCAGGAAAAGCTCCGCTCGCATACGCGCCGCGGGCGCGCTCCAGGTACGCCCAGCCGCCCAGCCGTTCCAGCAATGGCACATAGAGGGGCCGCAGGACACCGGCTTCCGCCGGGAGGTTTTGCATCACCCGGTTGATATACACCTCTGGCGGATCATCTGACAGATGCATGGCATGGTACAGAACCAGATCCATAAATCGATCGGGTTGCAACACCACCTCGGGAGCCAGAACTACCGCCCGGGCCATATGTTCACCGGCCATGGTGCTATCCCCGAAGCGATACAGGCGCAGTGCAAGGGTCTCATGGACGCGGGCCCGGACCTGGCTGCGGTATGCCCGCACCCCTTCGAACCGGGGGGGGAGATGGGTGAACAGCTCATCCAGATACTGAAGCGGATCGGCGCTGCGCCCATTGACAGCGTGGTTACTGATCTGGATAGCGAATTTCTCTGGATGGGCCACTTCGGGCCATTCAGCATCCAGGGCCATCTCCAGGTGGTATTGCGCTTCCTCCCAGCGTCGAGCGGCGTAATACTGGAAAGCGAACCAGGCGTGCCAGGTTGCGTAGGCGCGGCGTTTCACCGGCTGCAATGCCGCCGGCGCGCGGGGGTCGGCGTACACCATGTCCAGGATGCCAAAGATGCGCCGGTCAACGACCTCGACATTGGACGAGAGAGCGTTGGCGTGGATGCGATACGCGCCGAGCGGCTCGCGAAGACAATAAAATGGGCAGCCCGCCAGGGCCAGGCGCAGCCACAGATCCCAGTCATAGCTCCACCGCTCCCAGGCGCTGCTATAAAGACCCACGGCGTCCAGCCATGCGCGGCGCATCAAAGGCGCTCCTGACCAGATGAAGCACCGACAGATCAATTCTGTGAGCACATCGGTCGCTGGCATATCGGTCATCAGATCCAGTTTCCGGCCATGCTCGTCAATGGTGTAGTACCAGCCGTGACACAGGCCCACCTCGGGGTGCTCGTTGAGCGCCTGCGCCTGCCGTTCGATCTTGGTCGGCGCCATCAGGTCATCGCTATCCAGAAAGGTGATGTACTCGCCCAGGGCGCGTTGCAGCCCGTGCTGCCGGGCTTTGGGCACACCCTGCTGATCCTGGCGCATATACATAACCTTCGCGCCATAGCGCGCCACCGCCTCAGCCGTGGTATCGGTCGAGCCATCGTCCACCACAATGATCTCGAGGTCAGGATAGGTCTGCGCCAGGCAGCTCTCGATCGTTTGCGGCAGGAGGTCAGCGCGATTGTAGGTGGGAATGATCACCGATACACGGGGCATGCTGCGGGTCATTGCTGTCCTCCACCGCTGCGCGCCGGCACCGGATGCCATTCATCGCTCGGGTGCAACCATCTGGCGCGAGGTTGGAACACGCCACCAATTCCCGCGCCCTCCAGGTAACCCTTGACGTGAAAGATGCCGCCGGTATCGTTGGCATACACCAGCGCCCGCCGTTGATCTTCAAGGCGGACGTCAATCGTATACATATCCGGCACGAGTTGGAGCGGATCGATCCTCAAGACAACGCTCCCCTCGCCATATACTCCCTGAGGCACATCATCGGCCGAACTTTTGATAAAACAGCAGATGACCCCATCAGCGCGCCGGATTTGCACCACAAACGCCGGGGTTTCAATCGGCTGAGGCGCCACATAGGTGATGCGCAGGATCAACGCATCATCAGGGCTAAAAGCCCGTTCCGGCTTTCCTTCAGCATTCAGAAGCTCACTTTTGACCGCAAAGGCGATGGGTTCCTGGTTGCAAGCGCCGTCGCGCGTCGCGCCATTGGCAACCTGACCCTGCACGCGCGCCAGCGCCGCTTCCCGTTCTTGTTGCCGATAGTGCTGGATCACTTCGACCGGGTGTCCCTCGGCCACGATGCGCCCGGCGCGCAGCAGCAGGGCCCGGGTGCAGAAGGTGCTGACACTCCACAGGTTATGGGAAACCAGGACAATCGTGGCGCCATCGCGGTGCAGTTCGTGCATTTTGGTCAGGCAGCGTTGTTGAAATGCTGCATCCCCAACCGACAGCACCTCATCCACAAGGATCAGATCCGCGCGCACATGGGCCGCCACCGCGAATGCCAGGCGCACATACATACCTGAAGAGTATCGTTTCACAGGGGTATCAATGAATTGCTCCAGCTCAGCAAATTCGACGATCTTATCCAATTGAGCATCAATCTCACGCCGCTTTAGCCCCAAAATGACGCCATTGAGATAGATATTTTCACGACCGGAAAGATCGGGATGAAAGCCGGCCCCCAGTTCGATCAGGGCCGCCATGCGCCCGTGGGTCACGATCTGGCCACTGGTGGGGAAGGTGACGCGCGAGAGCAGTTTGAGGATCGTGCTCTTGCCAGCGCCGTTATGACCGATAATTCCCAGGATTTCTCCCTGTTCAACCTGAAAGCTGACCTCGTTCAAGGCCCAGAACGGTGGTTCATCGTGGATGCTGCTGCGTCTGCCGATCAGGCGTTGCGCCTGACGGGCCAATGTCTCGCGCAGACTGCTATGGCCCATGCCGAGACGGTAGGCTTTTGAAACCCGGTCGAACTCAATGACACGCATAGGCTGCCGGTGATGCATGCTTCTAGACTGATGGTCTTTAAGAATTAAATGCGATATAGCCCACGCAGGCGGGCTTCGCATTCCATAGCCGAGGGCTTATGGTCTTTGAAAAAATAATCCGGTATAGCCCGCGCAGGCGGGCTTCGCATTCCATAGCCGAGGGCTTCAGCCCCACGGCCAGCCCGGCATAGCGGAGTAATTTCTCAAAGACCATGAGCCCCACCGCCAGCCTGGCATACCGGATTAATTTCTCAATCACCATAAGTCGCGACAGGCAAGGGCAGAGCCTTCCTGCGCTGTCACCGGTTCTGCGTTTATCAAACCAGATCTGCAAACAGGCGCTCAGCGCGTTTAAAATAATGATACGACACCATCGCAACCATAGTCGTGATCACTGTAGTGATCCCCAGGTAGAACCAGTCAGGCGGCTGGTTAAAGAAAACAACCCGGCGGTAACTTTCAATCAGCGTTGCCATTGGATTCAAAAAGTAGAGCGGTTGTATGCGTTCCGGCACAAGACTTGCCGGATAAATGACGGGAGAGAGGTACATCCAGATTTGCAACACCAGAGGAATAACGAACCTCACATCACGGTAAAATACATTGATCGCTGAGGCCGCGAGGCTTATGCCCAACGTGAATACAACCTGTATCAAGAAGAGTAAAGGCAGGAAGATGATCGTCCATCCGACTGAAATCTTGTATATAATCATCAGCAGCGCAAAGATAACCGCTGCAATGACAAAATCAATCATCGCCACCAGATTGGCGGCGATAGGCATGATCTCGCGCGGAAAATAGATTTTACTGACCAGATTGATGTTATTCACCAGACTGGGGAATGCCATGCTCAGGGAATTAGCAAAAAACGTCCAGACCAGCAGGGCGCTGTAGGCAAACACAGGGTAGGGCACTCCTTCAGTCGGGACGCGGATGAAGAGGGCAAAGATCAGGCTGAAGACAATCATCAGCGACAGGGGTTGCAGAATGGCCCACGCCGCGCCGAGCAGGGATTGACTGTAGCGCACCTTAAAATCACGGAGCGTCCAGACGTAGAGCAATTCGTAGGCGCCGGCGAGTTCACGCAGATGGGTCAACATACGTTAAGCGCTCGTCTTTTGCCGGGTCGGTATGCCCTGACGTGAAAATAGGCTGCTGGAGCAGGGGTGTGGGGAACCCGGGTTTCCCCACGCCCCCGCCCGCGGGAAGGTTTGGGAGGGCGCAGCCCTCCCAAGAACAAACTTATTTTCATTGCGGCTTTGTGCGGCGGAGCCGCATGGACGACTGACGTGAAAATAAGCCCTCGGCGAGGGGGGTGGGGAACCCGAGTTTCCCCATACCCCCCACCCGGTGGGAGGGTTTGGGAGGGCGTAGCCCTCGCGCAGGGGGATGGGGAAACCGGGTTTTCCCATCCCCCTCCAGACAGCTACGTTTATGTTAACCATGGGTTGTTCCATAGAGCAACTGGATCAGACTGTCACGATCGCTCGCCAGGATTGGCTCGGCGGTGCGCATCAGGCGCGTGGCCTTCAGAGCGCGCAGTTTGCCCCGGATGTTACTCCACTCGATTAACAGCCAGAGACGCGGCACTTCTGCTTCATAGGGGCTGATTCTCCCACGAGCCAGGCGCCACCGACGCACCAGCATCGAACGCATATAGCGCGGGAGCGCCGCCATCTGGCCCATGATGCGCCGGCATTGAAAGTTCAGATCACGTGGGTAGCCATCGCACTCGCGATACAGGGTGTCGAGCAGAATCTCACCGAATCCGTAGTGCTGATAGAGGCGTTTCAATCCGTGCTCGGTCGTCCGGTGATGGTGATAGATGATCGCCTTTTCGGCGTACACTAGCCGCGCGCCTGTCTCAAGCTGGATGCGCCAGGACACATCAACGTCTTCCGCCGTGATCAGCCGCTCGTTGTACCCTCCGATCTGCAACAAGAGGTGTCGGCGATATGAGGCATTGGCGCCCAGCAGGTGCGGCAAGAATTCGTGCTCCCCGCTAATGAAATTAATCAGAGGAGCGTATTCTTCCAGGAACAACTCGACCATGGTGCGCTCGTCGCGCGCGTAAGCCGCAATGTAACCTCCAACCCCGCCTACCTCTGGATCCGCGTATGACCTGACCAGTTCACGCAGCCAGTCGGGATGGGCAATGCAATCAGCGTCAGTCGAGGCGATAATCTCTGCGTCGCTTTGCAGGAGCCCATAGTTGCGCGCTGACGCCAGACCCCGGGTTGGATTCTGGTAGAGCCGCACAGGATAGCGGCGAACAACATCTATGGTATTGTCAGTAGACCCATTTTCTACTACAATAATATCATATAAGTATGATGGGTAATTCTGATCGAGGAGACTTTCTAAACATTCTCCGATCATCTCGGCGCCATTATAGACACCAATGATGATACTGATTGTTGGAAGTGATTCCATTGAAACACTTCATGAGATCAGAATGTTGACGGGAGTTGTGCCGTTGCCTCCCGGCGGGGAGGAGTAGAGGGCCGCAGACTCTCCCCGAACCGCTCGTTCCCCATCAGCCGTCCATGCGGCTTCGCTGCACAACACCGCAATGAACATACGGTTATTTTTGGGAGGGCGCAGCCCTCCTAAACCCTCCCGCGGGCGGAGGCATGGCGAAACCGGATTTTCCCATACCCTGCTTGAGGGCCGGGCCCTCCCACGGGCAGGGGCGTGGGGAAACCTGGTTTCCCCATCCCCTCGCCGAGAGCGTATGTTCACGTTAGCCGTCCATGCGGCTCGCGCCGCATCCCGACGGGATGCACATAGGTTGCTCCTGGGAGGGCTTTGCCCTTCCAAACCCTCCCACCGGGTTATGGGGAAACCGGGTTTCCCCATAACCCTGCCTGAGGGCTTTGCCCTGCCAAACCCTCCTGCGGGCGGGGGGATGGGGGAACCTGGTTTCCCCATGGTCACGTTAGTGGCCAGGCGGCCCGGCGAAGCGCCGGCAGTTTCCCCGCCGCGGTGCACTGCATACGTCCTGTCACTGAACCTTTGGTGGCGCCTCTACGCTTTTGGGGCGCGCCCAACGGTCTGATGCTCTGGTCCTGTATCGCCGAGTGCCATGCTGCGGGGTCATACTCAAACTGCGCATGACCCCGAGCGCAGTATAGCAGAAAACTGTTACTCCAGGCATGGTTCAGACGCACGTGGGGTGTGGCGTAAAGTTTCGG
>Ga0124947_1032787_pt1 | contig 31264 bp, 25 predicted proteins | sample YNPNP_2000MetaT_FD_92947 | JGI IMG/M metagenome (GOLD analysis project Ga0124947, IMG submission 92947) | Anoxygenic and chlorotrophic microbial mat microbial communities from Yellowstone National Park, USA - YNP NP_2000 MetaT (Metagenome... ... | reverse complement strand
TCGGCACAAATTAAAAGAATTTGTGAGCTTTATCACAAGAATGTTTCGTTTTCAATAGTTACCTGCTGAACAAATGGGTCGGGAAGGTTGTTGTATCAGTCTATTTGTGGATATAGATACTGATATGTTGTTGCGCGAATGGTGATCTGTGTGGTAAGGTTTGGAGTATATGTTGTCGTTGCAATGTTGAGAGTACTGCAAAAAATGAACCACGGAGAGCACAGAGAACACGGAGAGGGGATGCGATGCAGGAATCCTCTGTGCCCTCTGTGCCCTCTGTGGTAAAAAATAAACCACGGAGGACACAGAGAGCACAGAGAGGGGATTCGATGCAGAGCTCGCTGTGCCCTCTGTGGTAAAAATAAACCACGGAGCGCACAGAGTACACAGAGAAATGGGTGGGGGGAGAACGCGCTGTGACCGCAATGGGGAAATATGTAATCCTGAGTTAGGAAAGGATAATGTCACAGATGGGAGAAACAATCTTACGTTTCCTAGGACTTATGGTGATCGGGTATGTTGGGGTGTGTAGCTTAATCTATCTGTTACAAGAACGTCTCATCTTTTTTCCCGAACGTGATCCGCCCGGTACGCGCTATGAATTTGATCTGCCGGTCGAGGAGGTATGGATTCCGGTTGATGGCGCAGTGCTGCATGCGTTATGGTTTCGGCAAGCGAGTGCGCAGGGGGTGATTCTGTACTTTCATGGGAACGGTGGTACGCTTCGAAGCTGGGGAGAGGTGGCACATGATTTAGTACCGTATGGATACGATCTCGTTATGGTGGACTATCGTGGGTATGGTCAGAGTACCGGCACTATCACTAGTGAAGCGCAATTACACGCTGATGCGGCTGCTACTTATAAATGGGTACTGTCTCACTACACTGAAGCGCAGATTGTGCTCTATGGGCGGTCATTGGGGAGTGGCCTGGCAACCCGTTTGGCCGCAACGTATCAGCCACGCTTACTGATCCTTGAGAGTCCGTTTTACAGTGTTGAGGCGATTGCACGACGGCGGTTTCCGTGGGTGCCCCCGTTTTTATTGAAGTATCCGTTGCGTTCACACGAGTGGATTGATCAGGTACGTTGTCCAGTCGTGATCATTCATGGAACGAATGACAGCGTAGTACCCTATGCTTATGGTGAACGGCTGGCACGGGAAGTCACGGCGCCCCTGGCCTTTTACCCGATTGTTGGGGGCAATCATAACAATTTGATGACATTTCGTTCATATCATGATGCAATTCAGGAAATACTAGAGCGATGACCGTAGTCTTTTTGGTTGGTTCGATGGCATATGGTTGCAAGGTTGCCATATTATTCGATGTTGTAAACACAAAAGTGAATGATTTACAAGAAAAGGTTAACAAAACATGTATGGACTTTGCGAAATGATGCTCTTGACAGTATCGTTATAATATGGAAGCGATATAGATTACCGGGGAACACACAGCCTTATCTCAACTCCTTTTTAACTTTAACCCTATTCATTCCTCTTAGTTGTACTCCTTTCCCGGTCTCATTTCAACTTGAAAAGGTACGTCTGCACGTTGTCCGGCAGCAATACGCTTCGTTGAGTCTGCCTGCTCACATGATTGGGGCCTGACGCTGCCTGACAAGATGTAGTATGCCGAGATGATTTCAGATAGGGTGAGATGGGTGAATAAAGGAGTAACGGTATGCCGGTTACGCTGTCTTATCCGGGTGTGTACATTGAAGAGGTGCCGAGTGGTGTACGTACCATTACCGGTGTAGCTACATCGATTACTGCCTTTGTTGGACGGGCGCGGCGTGGCCCGGTGAATGATCCGGTGCGGATTCAGAATTTTGGTGACTATGAACGGCTCTTCGGTGGTTTATGGGAAGCCAGCACGATGAGCTACGCAGTACAGCACTTCTTCCTTAATGGGGGGACCGACGCACTGATCGTGCGACTGATCAACGGTGCGCAGCGCGCTCAATTTAGCCTTTCACCGGTAAGCGGAACCGATAATCTGCGTCTTGAGGCGAGTAGCGAGGGGGCGTGGGGTAATGATTTGCGCATCAGTATCGATCACGATACGCGCCCGCTGAGCAGCAGTGAAACTGATAAGGTTTTTAATTTGACGGTGGTAGAGATTGTGCCGGGGACGAGTCCATTACAGGCGGCACGCCGCGAGACGTTTCGCAATGTTTCGATTGATCCGACTGCACCGGCTTATATCGGGACCGTACTGGCTCAGGAATCGCTGCTGCTACGGGTACCTGATCCGTACCCAGGGACGTTTCCAAGCGTGCGTCCGGCAGTGGTTGGTACGGCAGGCGATCTGAGTACCTTTGCCACTCCATCGAACGTCGGTTCTGATGGTAGTGAGCTGACCAGTGCCCAGTATGAGGGCAGTTTTGATGATAAAACCGGTGTTTATGCGCTGCGTAAAGCTGATCTCTTCAATCTGCTCTGCATCCCACCGTTCTCACGTAGTATCGATGTCAGCGAATCAGTGTGGACAAGGGCATTGCAATTTTGTCGTACCGAACGTGCATTTCTACTCGTTGATGCACCTTCGACCTGGAAGAGTGCTGCTGCGGCAGTGGGTGGCATTGGTACTTTCAGTGCGGCCGTGGCACGTGACGATCATGCAGCGATTTATTTTCCGCGGGTGCGGATGCCTGATCCGTTGCGCGAGAACCGGTTGGACGAATTTGCGCCCTGCGGTGCGATCGCCGGCGTCTTTGCTCGTACTGATGCGCAGCGTGGCGTGTGGAAAGCACCGGCAGGGCAGGATGCGACTCTCTTTGGGGTGCGGGCGCTGGCAGTCAATTTGACCGATGCCGAGCAGGGACAGCTCAACCCATTGGGGGTGAACTGTCTGCGTTCGTTCCCGGTTAGTGGCAATGTGATTTGGGGGGCACGCACGTATCGAGGGTCTGATCAGCTTGCTTCGGAATGGAAGTATATACCGGTGCGTCGCCTGGCCTTGTTCATCGAAGAGACGTTATACCGTAGCCTGCAATGGGTAGTCTTTGAACCGAATGATGAGCCACTTTGGGCGCAGATTCGGTTGAACGTCGGCGCATTTATGCAGAATCTCTTTCGGCAAGGCGCGTTTCAGGGGCGTTCTCCACGTGAGGCGTACCTAGTGAAATGTGACCGCGAGACAACGACGCAAACGGATATCAACATGGGCGTTGTGAATATTGTGGTCGGTTTTGCGCCGCTTAAACCGGCTGAATTTGTGATTATCAAGATTCAGCAACTGGCCGGTCAGATTGCGACGTAATGCCGGTGGTGGTCGCGCTGCCTGTTGAGGGGTAGGCAAGGACGGTCAACACGGACTGGTTTGTGCGCCGGGTGAAGAAGACTGCTGCTCAATACAGTTTATAAGGGGATGATCTATGGCTCAGTTCAGCGTAAATGCCCAGCGGTTTGATCCCTACAAGAATTTCAAGTTCCGTATCAAGTGGGATGGCCGGTATGTGGCCGGGGTGAGCAAGGTATCGGCGTTGAAGCGTACCACTGAGGTGGTCGAGCATCGGGAAGGAGGCGACGCTAGCAATGTGCGGAAGTCGCCGGGGCGGACCAAGTATGAACCGATTACGCTTGAGCGCGGCGTGACGCACGATACCGAGTTTGAGAAGTGGGCGAATAAGGTCTGGAATTACGGATCAGGGTTGGGAGCCGAGGTGTCGCTGAAAGACTTTCGTAAAGACATCATTATCGAGGTCTACAACGAGGCCGGCCAGCTCGCCATCGCCTATAAGGTTTACCGCTGTTGGGTGTCGGAGTATCAGGCGCTTCCTGAACTTGATGCGAATGCCAATGCAGTTGCTATTCAGAGCATCAAATTAGAAAACGAGGGCTGGGAACGCGACTACGACATCGGCGAGCCGGATGAGCCGAGCTTTACTGAGCCACAATAGCAATGACAACCATTTCAGCCACAATGTTGTTAACGATTTGGGAAAACGGTGTAGGGCAGCCACCGGTCAGGCGTGCGTTGTTGTTGTTGGCACCTTTTTTCGGTGATCAGGAGCTGGCCGAGTTGCCCATCGGTACCCGTAACGCCATGCTGTTGATGGTCAGGGAGTGGCTCTTCGGCACGCGGATGGATTGTGTTGTGCATTGTCCGCAGTGTGCGACTCGTCTGGAATTTACGCTGTCTACGACCGATGTGCGGACGCTGGCGCCGACAACAACTGTACATCAGCTTGAATTTGCGGGGCAGCGATTTACGTTTCGCCTGCCGACGAGTGCCGATCTGTTGGCGTTGAATCCGGATACTGCTACCTCTCGCCACCTGATCGAACGGTGTCTCCTTGCCGCACCAGCAACGGCATCTACCGAAGCCCTGGCCGCAGTTGCAGCGGCGATGGTACAGGCTGATCCCCTGCTCGATCTGCAAATTGCTTTGCGGTGTCCTGAGTGTGACCATACCTGGATGGCGCCGTTTGATGTCATGACGTTTGTCTGGCGCGAGGTTGATAGCTGGGCGCAACGGTTGTTGCGTGATGTTCATACGCTGGCCAAGGCGTATGGGTGGTGCGAGCGTGACATTTTAGCGTTGAGTCCTCGACGGCGGGCATGGTACCTCCGATTGGTGCATTATGAACGATCCACTGGCTAACCTGCTAGTTTACAGCTTTGGCGATGGTCTGGCGGATGCGGTGCAGCCACGGCTACCAGCTCGTTTCGAGCCGGTCGTATTTCCAGGGGGCGAGCGTGAGTCGTTCGCACAGGTTTCCGGTGAGACTGGCGAGATACCGGTGTCTGAGCAGGTAGTTTTCCCTGAGATACCATCATCGTTGCCGCCAACTGTCTCGCCTCAATCTGTCATTGCGCCCCCATTCGATGATATGACCTCACACCGCCAGGCGGATACTCAGCCAGTGCAAAGACTGACGCCAACCGTGGACGGTATACCTTCTGCGTGGGGGCAACCGCCAACCGCTTATCCTTTGCACCCGGATGCAACGACATCAGCGGGGTTGACTACTTCCGCACGCGAGGTTGCCTCAGACAAACCGGAGACGGCTGGTATACCGACCGGTGTTGTGCCGGAGGAACGCCAGCCGGTGTTTGTTCGACGCCATACTGATCGTGTTGGTCAAATATCAGAGGAAGTCGTGCCAGATAAACTCAAATCGAGATCCGGGTCGCCAGATATACAGCGCGAGGCTGCATCAATACCGGAGCTAACCGATCCTCCGGTGGCGGCACGGGTGCGGTCTTCGCCAACGGTACAAGAACAGGGAGTACCGAACCATGTCCACCACGCACCACGCATCACGATTAGGATTGGTCGGGTGGAAGTACGGGCAATTCCGGTAACCTCACCACCTCCGGCAACACGTTCTCGTTTGCCAACTCCGGCGCTCAGCCTTGATGAATACCTGCGGCGACGTGATGGGGGAACATCATGAGTAATGCGCTGGCAATCGCTGCGGTAACGGCAGTCTTACGTGATCTGTTGCAAGATGGTCTGATCGACCACGACATTACCGGTACGCTCGGTGATGTGACGGTGAGCGTGCTGTCACCAGCGCAGGCATTGGCAGCGTTCACCGCAGGGAGTGGTCAGCTCAACCTTTTTCTCTATCGGATCACGCTTAACTCTGGCTGGCGTAATAATGGTCTACCTTCCCGTTCGGGGCGAGGAGATTTGATAAGTGATCCGCCACTGGCCCTTGATCTACACTACCTCTTGACTGCTTACACCGATCAAGATTATCTGGCTGAGCTGCTACTTGGCTATGCAATGCAACTATTGCACGAGACGCCGGTACTGGCCCGCGATGCGATTCGTACCGCACTGGCGCCACCTTCGCCGATCAGCGGAGTTAGTCTGCCGGGAACAGCGCGAGCCAGTCTGGTTGCGGCCGATCTGGCCGACCAGATTGAACAAGTCAAACTGACCCCTGAACCGCTGACGCTGGAGGAGATATCGCAGATCTGGTCGAGCCTGCAATCGCCGTACCGACCGAGTGTTGCCTACCAGGCATCGGTTGTCTTGATTGAGAGTCGGCGTCCAACGCGCCAGGCATTGCCGGTGCGGCAGCGCAACCTCTACGTACTCCCATTTCGTCAACCACGCATCACGCAGATTGGTTCACAGCGTAGCGCCAACGAGCCGGTGAACGTTCAGCAGCCAATTCTTCCCGGCTACCGGTTGGCGGTGCGTGGACAGCAGTTGCAGGGTGATGATGTTGTCTTGCGGATTGGTGAGACTGAAGTGGCGCCGGAACAGATGACCGACACCCAAATTATCGCCCCATTGCCGACAGGTTTGCGCGCTGGCGTCCAGTCAGTGCAGGTGATACACCGCTTACCGATCAGGACCCCACCAACGCCTCACCGTGGTGTCGAATCGAACGTCGCGGCATTTATCTTGCATCCGGTAGTGACGGCAGCAGCCGGCCCACGCGATGGAAATGGAAATGTCACGATCACGTTGAATGTCACGCCACCGGTTGGCAAGCAGCAGCGAGTGGTGTTGCTGCTTGATGAAACACCGCCGCCGGTAAATCGCCCTCCGCGCTCATTTGTCCTCACGTTACCGGCGCGAGCGCCTGCTGCGCCACCCAATGACACAGACTCAACATTGACCCTGACGACTGCGATAGTCCCACCGGGAACCTATCTGGTACGGATACAGGTAGATGGAGCTGAAAGTCAGCTTGAGATGACTGGCAGCATCTTTAGTGGGCCAACAGTGAGTATTCCATGAATACCTTGAATACCGTAACGACAGCCGATTGGGTGACGGCTAATCATCGTTATCTGATGGCAGCACTGGCGGTGATACGTTGTCGTTTAACCGGTGCACGTGATACGCAGGAACTCGGTGCGGTGGAACAGGAGCTGGCAGCAGTGCGGACGGCGATGCCAGCATTACCGGCACTCGAACGACTCCAGATGATCTTTGGTCTATCCGAATTCGAGGTCGGATTGGTGTTGTTGTGTGCCGGTATTGAACTGGATAGCAATCTGGCAGCGATCTGCGCCAGTGTTCAGGGTGATCCGCAGCGATTCAGGCCAACAATTGGGCTGGCATTAGCGGTATTGCCGGGCGCCCATTGGAGTGCATTCACACCGACTGCGCCGTTGCGTCACTGGCGGTTAATTGAGGTGGCCGAGGGTGAACCGCTTGTGACAGCGCCACTGCGGATTGATGAACGAGTGTTGCACTACCTGCTTGGGGTTGCAACGCTCGACCGGCGCTTGCAACCATTGTTGCGCCTGATTCAGATAACAACCCCGTTGCCGCCAGCTCATCGCGATCTGGCTGCCCGAATCGGGGCGCTGTGGGAACGTGAGCCTGAGCCGTCGCCAGTACAGCTTTGTGGCGCCGATTCATTGAGTCGGCAGGCAGTTGCGGTTGCGGTAGGTGAGCGCCTGGGGCGGCCGGTCTACGGACTGCGGGCCGAAGACATACCGGGTGACGTGGTAGAGCAAGAACTGCTGGCCCGTCTCTGGGAGCGCGAGGCGGCGTTTAGCGGGGCGTTGTTGCTGATCACCATTTCTGATCTGGAACCACCACGCCCACTGTGGCAATGGCTGGAACGGGTGCAGGGGATGGTGATGCTGGCAAGTGCCGATCCTTTACCGGTTGCCGATAGGTTGCTGGTTCGTTTTGAGCTGCCAAAGCCGGATCGTCGTGAGCAGCGGGTGCTCTGGCAACAGGTTCTGGGTGAACACGGGCCGAACGCTAACGGCCATCTGGAAGCGATGGTAAACCAGTTTACCCTCAATGCCAATGCGATGCGAGCGGTTGTTCTAACCACGAGCGGGGATCACAACATCGACTGGTGGGATGCCTGTCGGCTGCAAACCCGTACCCGGCTTGATGGATTGGCGCAACGGATCGAGACAAGGGTTGGTTGGGACGACCTGATACTACCGGCAGAACATATGACGACACTGCGGCAGATGGTAGCTCATGTACGGCAACGAGTGCGAGTGTATGAAGAGTGGGGGTTTGGTCTCCGTGATGAACGGGGACTGGGAATTAGTGCCCTCTTTGCCGGGCCAAGCGGTACCGGCAAAACGCTGGCCGCCGAGGTATTGGCCAATGAACTGCGTCTCGATCTCTATCGCATTGATCTGAGTTCAGTCGTCAGTAAGTACATCGGTGAGACAGAAAAGAACCTGCGGCGTATCTTTGATGCTGCCGAAGGTGGTGGGGTCATTCTCCTCTTCGATGAAGCAGATGCGCTCTTTGGTCGGCGCAGTGAGGTCAAAGACAGCCATGACCGGTATGCCAATCTCGAAGTGAGCTATCTTTTGCAGCGCATGGAAGCATACCGGGGGTTGGCGATTCTCACCACCAATATGAAACAGGCGATTGATACCGCGTTTTTGCGGCGGATTCGTTTTATCATCAATTTCCCATTTCCCGACGCAACCCAACGTCAGCGTATCTGGCAACGAGTCTTTCCGCCGGATACGCCGCTCGATGGGCTTGATTGGGGGAAGCTGGCCCAATTCCATCTTGCCGGTGGCAATATTCGCAGTATCGCCCTCAATGCGGCCTTTCTGGCTGCCGATGCCGGTGAACCGGTGCGGATGACGCACATTTTAAGTGCGGCGCACAGCGAATATGCCAAACTGGAAAAACCGCTTACCGATGCGGAGTTACGTGGATTTTCGAGTGCGGATCGCGCCCGCCCGGTGCAGATGCACCAGTAGTCTGGTCACACGTCGGAGATGAGTACGATGGCTATCGATATTGAGCTACATATTGATGAGATTCTCTTCGTTGGTTGCCCAGGCATTGATCGTGAGCGGGTCAAAGCAGCGCTGATCGATGAATTAACGCGATTATTGCTTGCGCATGAGGCGGCTGCGTCGGCGTGGCGTCATCGCGAGGTAGAGCTAGTTGATGGTGGAACTCTGCGCTTCACGCCTGGCATGACTCCGGAGGCAATTGGTCGGCAGATAGCGATGACCATATTTCGGGGATTGCCATGAACAAAGTGGTTGTGCGTAAACCGACGCAAGCTGCTGAGGTTGCCCGGCGCACACTGATGCCGGCAGCACCCGCCCGACCGCTGTTCCGACGAACAAGTGCTACCGGTAAGAGTGTTGGTGAGGCGGTATGCCCGCTCTCGCAACCGCCCGATCACGAGTCTGCCGATGTGGCGATGCTGCTGGCGCAGGCGATGACCTTCCCTTCTATTCCATTGCCGTATCGGGCCGAACTGGAAGCACGTTTCGCACAACCACTTGCTCAGATTCCGGTCTATGCCAATCCAATGGCTCAGCAAGCGCTGGCACTGGCGCACGCCGAAGCAATCACGTATCAGGGTGCAATCTTTCTGGCTGATCCCCATCCATCACTCTCGCTCATTGCCCACGAAGTGGTACATGCACTTCAGATGCAATCGGCAGGTGCTACTGACGTCAACCAACAGGTGGTGGCGGCAAACGATCCGGCTGAGCAAGAAGCAATAACGCTGGCTGATCAGGTACAACGCACCACAGCAGCAGCCCTGACACCACCGCCAGTAGCGGTTACTACCTCGCTCCCTGCTACTGCGCTGGCGTTGCGGCGCACAACATTACCATCGCCAACCGATGAACCCGCGACAACGGCATTTCGTCGTGTCGTTGACCGGGCGCCGCCACCATCGCCATCGCACCACACACCTGAACCGGCGGCGCCACCACCGCAAGCCGCAGCGGTACCAGCGCCAGACCTTGAACCGGATCAACCGCCGTTGGCATTACCTCCGGCTCCGGCGCCTGGGATCGGCGACGCTGAGGTAGCCGCGCAACAGGCAGGCATGGCTGAAGCTAGGGCAGCGCTGACTACAGCCACCGATTCTGAGACACTGATAGCGACATTTGCCGAGGCCTCACCCACACTCAAAGCACAGGCTGTGGCAACGCTGGGAGCCGAAACCGATCGGCTGGCGAAAACTGAAGTAGCCCAACTCAATGCTGAGGTTCCAGTTCTCCATGCTACCCTCAACCCGATGGTTGAGGAGCCGCCACCATTGACGGTAACACCGCCGGACGCACGCTCACTTGAGCTAACGGTTGAAGGAACGTTGCCGTGTGAAGAGCTACCACCGACCCCCGATCCTGGCCGTTACACAGCCAACGACCGACTTACTGCCGATATTTCACGTCTGATGAGCGGTACGGTTGAGGAGCGGGCAGCCAGCATTGCTGAACGGTTGCACGAGGTGCAAATTCACGACAGCGCAGTTGATACCTCTCCCGGTGTCCCACCGCAGATACCGTTGACCGACGGCGCCGATCCGGATCAAATTGATACCCAGATCAGGGAAGGAGTGACCCAATCACGCCAGCTTCGTGATGACGCGGCCCGGGCGGTCATCGATGGCCCAGGTCCCGAGCAGGCGCAGCCCATCGTGCTCGATGAGGCCAACCCTATCGGTGAGTTGGCGCAACCAGAGATTGGTACGCCGTCTATGCCTGAAGGGCCGCAAGCGTATCTTGAGCTGGGTTTGCCCGCAGATGTGCAGGCTGCTTTCGATCAGCAACAGCACGATGTGATGGAGGCCAATCTGACCGCAGCTCAACAACAGGTGGCGGAGGCGAGTGCAGAGCGTGAACGCCAACAAACCACTGTCGTGAGTGAAGCGCAGGCCCAGGCTCAGGCGCAATCGGAACAGGCCGATGAACAGCAACGCGCCGGCGTGATCGAAGCCCGCGAGCGGATTCAAGGCGCCCGCCAGGAGACACTGGCTGCGCAGCATGCAGCCGCTGCCGATGTTGAACAACAGGCAACGGCTGAGCGCACTGCCCGACGGCGCGAGATTGATGAGCGGGTACGCGCCGACGAGAGCCAGATTGAGCAACGGTATGCTACGGCTGAACGTGATGCGCAAGCAGAAGTTGCAGACGGTGAGCGACGGGCAGCAGCCGAACGAGATCGTGCCGCTCGTGAAGTCGAAGAGCAGAGCTGGTGGGATCGGGCGGTCAATTTTGTCCGTGATGCCTTTGCCGCCTTGACCAGAGCGATCGGGGCGATTTTTGATGCGGTGCGGCGGGCAGTGAATGCCATTCTCGATGCCGCAAAAGCGTTTGCTATGCGGCTCATCGATGCAGCCGTGGCCTTCATCAATGGGTTAATCGCTGCATTTGGGGCAATGCTGAAGGGTCTCATTGATACTCTGATCGGCTCCATCTTTCCCGAACTGGCGGCCCGTCTCAATGCGGCTATTGATAGCGCCGTCGCCTTTGCCCAAAACGTTGTCAATGCTGCGGCAGCGAGGCTCAGAGCCGGGATTGCAGCACTCGTGGAAGGCTTACGGGCCAGTCTCAACGCGATCATCAACGTCTATCAGACAGCGATAACGGCGGCGCTGAATGTTGTGCAGGCCGTGCTTGCCGGTGATTGGGCTGCACTGGCCCGTATGGTGCTTGAAGCGGTGCTGAAAGTGGCCGGTATTGAACCAGAAACCTTCTATCAATTTATCGGCCGTGCTCAGGAAACATTCCAGCTTATTATTGATAATCCGGGCAGGTTTGTCGGTCATCTGATTGACGCCTTTCTCAATGGGGTGCGCAATTTTGCCGGCAACTTCCTGACCCATCTTCAGGCCGGGATTATTGGCTGGCTGACCGGTGCGCTCGGTGGAGCAGGTATCACGCTACCTGAACGCTTCGATCTGATGGGTGTGCTGAGCCTGATCCAGCAAATCCTCGGCTTAACCTGGGATCGGCTCCGTGAGCGGGCAGTACGCCTGATCGGCCCACAGGCAGTGGCAGTGATTGAGTTTGTTGCCAGCTATTTGCGTACTCTGATTGAAGGCGGCTGGGATGCTCTGTGGCAGCGTATCCGTGATGATCTGGCCAGTCTGCGCGACATGGTGCTTGAAGGTATCAAGAACTTTTTACTCGAACGGGTGGTAATGGCCGCGATCACCCGACTGGCAACCATGTTTAACCCGGTCGGCGCGATTGTTAATCTGATACTTGCCGCTTACAACCTGTTTACCTTCTTGCGTGACCAGTTATCACGCATCATCGAAGTGGTGCAGACGGTGGTCAACGCCATCGGCGATATTGCCCGTGGTGTCATTCAACCGGCATCGCAGCGCGTTGAAGAGGTACTGGCGCGTTTGTTGCCGCTGGCAATTGATCTGCTGGCGCGCCTGCTCGGTTTGGGCAATGTCGGTAGCAGAGTGCGCGAGATCATCGAACGGGTGCGTGCAGTCGTTGATCGAGCCATCGACCGCTTGATCGAGCGGGTGCGCCGACTATTTCGGGGGGGAGGGACACAGGCGGTGGGGACGAACGGTACACGCAGGCCGGGAGAACTGGCAGTACCGTTCACTGCTGCCGGACAACATCATCTCTATGTGCGTGTAATCAATAACCGTGCTGTAATGACAATTGCCAGCAATGAGCAAGATTTTGATCGGTTTGCCGCCGATCTTGAGCAACGGATTCAGGTTCTGCCTGATAGTAGTCAGAAGCAACAGCTTCTTCAGCAACTTGCCGAAGCTCGTCGGTTATCAACCACCGTTGAGACACAGCACGCGCAAGCCGCCGTTCGCGCAGCTCAAGCGCGAGGGGTTACGAGTCCTGCACTGTCACCTGAACAAAACATCCAGCGTCAACTTGATCGGCTCATTACTGTTTTGCAAGCAATTATGGTTTGGGCCAGCAGTGTTACCAGGGACTTTACTCCCGGTCGCGTTCAGTACAACCCGCAGCGCGACCTAGAAGGATATGTTGCTGGACGTGCTCACGGTTGGCTTGGTAAGAAGACGCCGCACGATCCTGCGGATCAAAACCGCGTTGCAGGACCGATTAATGACCTGATCAGACAACTCGCAGAGCGAGGCTTCGAGACTCATACTAGATTTGATGCAGGTCACCTAATTGCGAGTCGCTATGGTGGTGATGGAACCTGGGAAAACCTAGTTCCGATGGAACAGCGGATGAATCGCAGTTGGTTTAGCGCTTTTGAGGCAAAAGTTCAGACCTATGTTGACGCAGGTGAAGCTGTCTATGCTGATGTTCGTGCTGAGTACAGTGGAGATCCGTTCGCTCGTTTGCTCGATGATGCGGTTATCGATCAAATTTCTCGTGATCCTGAACTACAGATGATGGCTGCAACTAAATTCATGCGTATTCCACAGTCCATTAGTGCGACCGTGGGTCGTCGTACCAGTGATGGACGAGATCAGGTTATTTTGCAAGAAGTCTTTGATCCGAGACAACGTCTTGCATTCAGGATTCTTCAAGCTATTCGTCTTGGCTTGATTGGTAGTGATCGACATCCCCATGCACGTGATGTATATCAGCAACTTGATACTGAAAGTTAATGTAGAGAGAACATCTTATGTACCAATCGCTGTTTCGATCCCAACTCCAGACTGAAAATATCATATGTGCATCGAAGGCCCGCACTCCTCACCCCCTCGACCCAACCACCCGTATCCACTTCGCGCCGTGCTTCGGCTACGACCTCAGCACGGTCCGTATTCATCGTAACGATTCCGCCGCCCGCACTGCACAACACCTTGGCGCGGCGGCGTATACGGTTGGGCAACATATCTTCTTTGCTCCCGGCCAATATGCGCCCCACACGGCTGCCGGTCAACGGTTGCTCGCGCATGAGCTGGCACATGTTGTTCAGCAGGCAGAAGGGGTACGTGGTCGGAGTATGTCTGCACTGGAAGCGGATGCCGAACAGCAGGCCAACGCCGCCGTAACTGCATCATCGCTCCATCGTCTGCGACCACTTCCCGTACCGGCTCAGCCGCTGCTCCAGTGCTATCGTGTTCCTGGTTCGCTGCGCTGCAATGAAGTCGTCGACTGGCTTAATGCCAACTCGCCCTACGCTCCTGAGTGGGCCGAAACCCGTTGTACCTACGAGTTCAATGGCGGCGTCCAGACCCGCAGTGAAACACTTCGTGATGGACGGGTGCGGGTCACAGCGCGAGGAATGCCTTCAGCCACCGTGACGGTTGATTGTCCGATTGACCGACCTGAATGGGAACCAACCGACCGCCCCAACCGTGATGCCGAGGTTGCCGCGTGGCAGGCGATGCGGGTCACACTCGATGCGCACGAGGCTGAACATCGCCGTATCGGCCAACGTTGGCGTGCGATACTCGAACGACGGTTTCGGGCAATCAATTTCACCGTTACCGGCGATGATGCTGCTGATGCAATGCAGCAGGCGCAGGCTCGTGTGGCTGAACTGCAACAGCAATGGCAGACTGAAGCCCAGGCCGCCCAGGATAAGATTGATCCGTTTCGTGGGGCAGTGTTGCGCTGCCCGTAGTTGGACAGAGGATACAGTATGACCACGTTTCCACGTTCGCCCCGTGTACTCAAAGGTGCGCTAGTCAGTTTTGATTTACCCAACCCGCAACCGGCAGTGATCATGTTTCAGTATAACCCCGATACGCTGGCGCGCACCCTGGAAGCGCAAACCGGTAGTGAGGGCGCCGATGCCTTGCGCATCAAGGGTGCACCGGTTGAGACGATCAAACTCGATGTTGAACTCGATGCGACCGATCAACTTGAACAGGGGAGTGCAGCCACCGGTTTGCACCCGCAGTTGGCCGCGCTCGAAGTGCTCATTTACCCGAAGAGCAGTCTGGTGATTGCCAATACCGCCTTGTTGAATGCCGGTACGATTGAAATTTTGCCGCCCCAGGCCCCATTCACACTCTTCATTTGGGGACCTAAACGGGTGTTACCGGTACGCCTCACCGAGTTTAGTATCAACGAAGCGGCTTACGATCCGCAACTCAACCCAATCCGGGCAAACGTTACGCTCGGTTTACGGGTGTTGAGTTATAACGATCTGCCGACCTCTCATCCCGGTTACCATCTCTTTCTTGCCCATCAAATTGTTAAAGAGACGATGGCAGCAACGGCACGTACTTCTGCGCTTGCCGCTACCGGTGCTGGATCACTTTCTCTGTCGTAAGAGGCGCCTATGTTCAACCCAAATAGTCGCTACTATCGCATTGCTACAGCCACCCACACTCCTGCTGATGGTCAGGCGGTGGTCTATGTGCGCCGCCGTTTCTTGCCTGTTGGGGCAACGATGCCGCTCCTGGCTGAAATTGAGGTGACCGGAGCCGATCGGCTTGATCTGATGGCTGCCCGCGTGTTTGGTGATCCCGAACAATACTGGCGCATCTGTGATGCCAACGACGCTATGAACCCCTTTGACCTTACGACCGAAGTCGGTCGTCTGGTGCGCATCGCTGTGCCGACCGTTGAAGGGTAGTGCACTATGAGTCTGCTCAGTACACGCCTGACCATCCTGATCGGCCCAACTATCCCGCTTCCGGCTCCGCCGCCGTTGCTGGCCACACTGGCGAGTGTGGAAGTCACGCATCGTGATGAAGGTCGGTCAGGTTTTCAAGTGATCTTCCAGATCGGACGCGAACGGGGGGACGTGCTTGATTATGCCCTGCTCGCTGGCCCGTTGCTCCGCATCGGTCATCGGATCGTCCTGATTGTCTGGTTTGGTGGCTTACCCCAGGTCTTGATGGACGGACTGATCACCAATCAACAGTTGCAACCCGGTGACCAGCCCGGTTCAGCAACACTCACTATTACCGGTGAAGATGTGAGTGTAGCGATGGATCGGGAAGAGAAGTCGGTAGAGCATCCGGCTCAACCCGAGGCGGTGATCGCACTCAAGATTATCGCCAGTTATGCGCAGTATGGTCTGATTCCTATGGTTATTCCACCGCCAACGGTAGACATGCCATTGCCTACCGAACGCATTCCTGTCCAACAGGCGACCGATCTGGCGTACTTACGTCAGATGGCCGAACGATTTGCGTATGTCTTTTACATTACCCCCGGTCCGGCGCCGTTGACCAATACCGCTTACTGGGGACCGCCGATACGGATCGGCGTGCCGCAACGCGCACTGACCGTCAATATGGGTTCGTCAACCAATGTTACATCGATCAACTTCCAGTACGACCCGTTGACGGCGACAACGCTTACTGGTCAGGTGCAGGATCGGGCTACCGGTCAGCGGGTACCGGTACGTTCGTTTGCCAGTCTGCGGCCACCACTGGCCAGCTTACCGGCGCTTGCCTCCTTTGCGCGCAGCACCATCTTTCGCGGCACAGGTCTGGGTGCAGCGCAGGCAATGGCTCAGGCGCAGGCTGAGACCGATGCCTCAAGCGATGTGCTCACCGTTGAAGGTGAACTTGATACGGCACGCTACGGCAGTCTGTTACAGGCGCGCGGCTTAGTGGGGTTGCGTGGCGCCGGTTTTAGCTACGACGGCCTCTACTACGTCAAACAGGTTAAACACCAGATCAGCCGGGAAGGGTTCAAGCAAAGCTTTACCCTGACTCGCGAGGGTCTTGGTTCGACCGTACCGGTGGTGCTGCCATGAGTCAATTTTTTGGAAAGTATCGCGGCAAGGTTGAAAACAACATTGATCCGCTACAACTGGGGCGTGTGCAGGTGAGTGTACCGGCTGTACTCGGCGAGGGCCGGATGAGTTGGGCGATGCCCTGCGTGCCGTTGGCCGGTAATGGAGTGGGGCTGTTTCTGGTGCCACCAACCGGCGCCAATGTGTGGGTTGAGTTCGAGGGAGGAAATCCCGATTACCCGATCTGGAGCGGCTGTTTTTGGGGGCCGGGTGAAGTGCCTGCTTCCCCAGCGGTAGCCGAGATGAAGGTCTGGAAAACAGCAACCGCTACCATCACAGTGAATGATCTGCCGGGGATTGGTGGAGTTACGATTGAGACAACTACCGGGGCCAAAATTGCGATCACCGCGACAGGGATCGAGATCACCAACGGCCAGGGAGCGACGATCAAGCTGACCGGGCCTCAGATTACGCTGAATGATGGCGCATTGGAGGTGACATAATGCCGGGATTTCTTTTGCATGTGGGGGCTACCGTGCTCTGTGCGCACGGCGGTCAGGCACAGGCGACCGCTCCCAATCCACGAGTACGGTTAAGTGGTCAGCCGATTGTCACGCTGAGCGCACCTCATACGGTCGCCGGTTGTCCTTTTTCAACCCCTAGTGGGCCAATGCCATGTGTAACTGCTCAGTGGACGGTTGGGGCAATCCGGGTGCGCGCCGGTGGCACACCGGTCTTGTTGCAGGATAGTCAGGCGACTTGTGTGCCAAATGGTACGCTGGTCAATATTGTGACCACTCAGATGCGGGTCAGGGGGCAGTGATGCAGATCGCGTTTCCATACAGGATTGACGGCAGTGGTCGAACCGCTCAGGCCAACGAAGATGAACATATCCGTCATCTGATCGAGCAACTGCTCTTCACTACTCCCGGTGAACGAGTGAATCGACCGACCTTCGGCACCGGGTTGCGCCAGTTACTCTTTGCCCCAAACAGTACCGAGCTGGCTACTGCCCTTGAGTTTATGGTTCAGGGAGCCTTGCAAGAGTATCTGGGCGAATTGATTCGGGTTGAGGCGCTGGCAATCACGGCTGAAGATGAGAAGTTGCATGTGACGGTGCAGTACGTGGTGCAACGCACCCAGCAGCGACGTGTCGTCGAGATTGCGAGTTAAGGTATGGGAATGCAGTTTCGTTGTGCCAATGTGCGGCGGGCACAGGTGTTGAGCACTGCGGCTATACCGCTAAACGGGATCGATTTTCTCGAAGTGCTCGACCAGGACGCACCGGCTGGTTCGCCACGCCAGCGAACCTTGTTGGTGCGAATGCTAAAGCCGGCGCCATGGGGGTTGCCAGCACTTAATGTTCGGATCGATGGTGGTGTACGCATAACCGGGATTAACGTTCTGTGGGTATTGCGTGCCGCTGATGCGAGTCCGGCTGACGTGAGTGCCGGACGGATAACCAACGCCGAGCGGACTTTTTATAACAATCTGCCGGCTGCCGACCGCACGCTGGTAGTACGAGTTGATCAGGCCGGCGATTTTGCGCCTTATACCTTCAGGCTGACGCGTTCAGCGACCGATCCAACCCCACCAGATGGTTTCGATCCTATTCTTTGTACGGTTGATTTTTCCTTCAAGGTCGATTGTCCTGATGAGTTCGATTGTGCTCGCGATCAGGCGTGTCCGCCAGCACCTGAAGGATCGCCCCCCATCGATTATCTGGCCCGCGATTACGCCAGCCTGCGCCAGATGTTGTTTGATCGTCTGGCAGTCGTTGCACCAGATTGGCGAGAGCGTAACCCCGCCGATCTGGGTGTGGCAATTGTTGAGGGGTTGGCCTACATTGGCGATTACCTCAGCTATTACCAGGATGCAGTGGCTACCGAAGCTTATCTCGATACGGCACGGCGACGAGTCTCGCTGCGTCGTCATGCCCGTTTGCTCGATTATCGCCCGCACGATGGCGTGAATGCTCGTACCTGGGTACAGATTCAGGTTGATGCACCGCTAACCCTGCCCGCTGCTACACCATTGTTGACACGAGTTGGTGGTGTTCCTGTGCGTCTGCTGCCTGATTCTGCTGAATTACGTGTGGCCCGTCAACAACAGCCGCTGGTCTTCGAGACAATGCATGAGGCGCGACTGTTTCCTGCTCACAACCAGATGACCTTCTACACCTGGGGTGATGAAGGGTGCTGTCTGCCCGTCGGGAGCACGCAGGCGACTCTGCGTGGTGATTTCAGTGCAACCCTGCATCCCGGTGATGTGTTAGTGTTCATCGAACAGCGCAGTCCGCAAACCGGCTATCGCGCCGATGCCGATCCGAACCGACGCCACGCTGTGCGTCTGGCCCGGCTCACCGCCGGGCTTGATCCATTGGGTGGACAGTTTGCCGATCCGCCAACGAATGATCCGGTTGCTGTGACCGAGATCGAATGGATGGTTGCTGATGCCTTGCCGTTCATCCTCGATCTGAGTGATGTTGCCGTCCCTGTCGATGATCGTGATGAGACCAATCAATCACGCCAACCGGCCAGTGTGGTGTTGGGCAATATTGTGCTGGCCGATCATGGCGAAACGCTGCCCGTTGAACCGTTACCGGCAGTGAGCGATCCCTTACGATACCGTCCGGTGTTAAGCCGTACCGGTATTACTTTCGTCGCGCCCTTCGTGCCTACCGATCACACGCTCCCGGCTACGCATCTGGTTAGCGATGCCAGACCATCCCTCACCCTACCGGCAGTTTCCTTAACCAGTCCTGCCGGTCAGTGGCAGCCGGTTCCCGACTTGCTCGGTAGCAATCGATTTCAGACTGAATTTGTTGGGGAATTAGAGCAAGATGGTCGTTTGTACCTGCGTTTTGGCGATGGTCGGCATGGGCGACTGCCGCTAATGGGTGAATCCTTTGTTGCCCGTTATCGTGTGGGGAGCGGTACTGCCGGCAATATTGGCGCCGATGCGCTGGCCCATATTATCACTGCCGAGAGTGGTATTCGCCGTGTACGTAATCCACTCCCTGCGCGTGGTGGGAGCGAACCAGAGTCAATCGAGGCGATCCGTCAGTACGCACCGCACGCCTTTCGCCGACAGGAGCGGGCTGTCACGCCCGCCGACTACGCATCGATGGCCGAGCGCCATCCTGAAGTACAACGTGCTGTTGCCACTCGACGCTGGACAGGGAGCTGGTATACGATCTTTATTACTGTTGATCGGCGTGGTGGCTTGCCAGTGGATGCCAATTTTGAGGCTGAGCTGCGCGCATTTCTCGAACGGTACCGGATGGCCGGGCAGGATGTCGAGATCGACGGGCCGATCTACGTTGCGCTCGATCTGGCTTTTGTGGTATGCGTTGCCCCCGGTTTCTTTACCGCCGATGTAAAAGCGGCATTGCTTGAACGGTTCAGCCCACGTAACTTTTTTCATCCCGACAATTTTACGTTTGGTCAGCCGGTATATCTCAGCCAGATCGTAGCAGCGGCAATGGCTATTCCCGGTGTGCGCTGGATTGATACAGCAGGCGGTCCCGGTAAACCGACGCGCTTTCAGCGTTGGGGCCAGGCGCCACGTGGCGAATTGGCAAAAGGACAGATCGCTGTCGGTCGGCGTGAGATTGTCCGCTGTGACAACGATCCAAACCGACCCGAACATGGGCGATTGGAGTTCATCATGGAAGGTGGTCAATGAATACTGACGATCGCTTACAATCCCCTTGTGGCTGCGATGAACGTCGCGCTGTCCCATCACCCCACTACAACCTTCCTGGTCAGCCCGCGTTGCGCTATCGCCTGGGGACGCATCACTCGTTTCTTCAGCGTATGATGGCCCGGCTCTCGCAACAGTCTGACGCTACCGGACGACGACCGCTTGCCACCTTGACCACCCGTGATGTTGCCGATCACTCGCTGGCGCTGCTCGATGCTGCGGCGACCCTGGCCGATGTCCTGACCTTCTATCAGGAACGAATTGCTAACGAAGGTTTTTTGCGCACTGCGACTGAACGACAATCGGTATTATTCCTGGCCCGTGCAATCGGCTATGAACTCAAACCAGGTGTTGCCGCTTCTACCTATCTCGCCTTTACCCTCGACGATTCCCCCGCTGCTCCGGCGCAAACGGTTATTCCCGCCGGAACCCAGGTCCAGAGTATTCCGAGCAAACAGGGTGAACTGCCGCAGACCTTCGAGACCACAGATGAGTTTATTGCCCGCAAGGCATGGAATGCCCTACGGCCACGGTTAACCCGACCTCAAAACCTGAACAAGGGATCGCAAACTCTCTATTTGGCCGGTGTTGATACACGCCTTCAGCCGGGCGACTATCTGCTCCTGGTTGGAACTGAACGTGAACGCGATCCCGGTAGTGAGCGTTGGGATCTCCGGCGCATCCTGTCTGTTACCCCCTATCCCGATTCAACCGGCGGCTATACCGTCGTGACCTGGGAACCCGGTCTTGGCTCGGATCGACCATCAATGCTTCCGGCTGCTCAACCGCAGGTGTTTGCCCTCCGGCGTCATGCCCATCTCTTCGGCTTTAACGCTCCTGATTGGCGCCTTATGCCGGAGACGGTAAAAGGGCAATACGCCGGTCCGAGTCGCCCGCTTCCCGATGAATGGCCGGGCTTTTCAATTGACAGTACCAGGCCGCAGATCGAACTCGATGCAGCGTATCCGAAAATCGTCTCGGGGAGCTGGGTAGCCCTGCTCACTCCCGGCTACACCGAACTCTACCGCGTGATCCGTAACGAGTCGGTCGGGGTGGCGAACTTTGCCCTTTCTGGTCAGGTGACGCGCCTCACCGTCGATACCACCGAGAACCTCAGTCGCTTTGCCCGCCGGGCCACGCTGGTGCTGGCCGAAAGTGAGTTGTTACCGCTGGCGCCTGAGCCAGTTGTGGAACCGATTACCGGTAAGCAGATTGAGCTGGCCGGTGTCGTACATGATCTCTATCAAAATCAACCACTCATCGTCAGTGGAAAACTCTCACCGCACGATGAGCATCCGACCGCAGTGGTAGTTTTCGTAGAAGCAGTGTATCCCGGTCTCGATTTCACCACCGTCGTATTACGTGACAAGGGTTTAGACTCGCTCAAGCTGATCCGCTCGACAACGGTCATCTATGCGAACGTCGTTGCGGCCACGCACGGCGAAACGACCAGTGCCCCCATCGGCAGTGGCGACGGTAGTCGATCTCACCAACGCTTCAAGCTCAAAAAGGCTCCCTTGACCTATGTCTCCGCCAGTACGCCCACCGGTACAGCATCAACGTTAACCGTGCGTGTCAACGGTGTGACCTGGACCGAAATCCCTTCGCTCTATCACGCTGATCCCACCGATCAAACCTATGTGGTGCGGATTGCTGATGACGGCACAGCAACGGTGCTCTTCGGTGATGGAGTGCGCGGGGCGCGTCTGCCCACTGGCCAGGAGAATATTGTTGCTACCTATCGGTTTGGCATCGGGAGGGATGGAGAGGTAGATGCGGGTGCTCTCAGCCTGCTCAAGACCCGCCCTCCAGGCGTGCGCAGCGTCACGAATCCGCTGCCTGCGACCGGTGCTGAAGACCCGGAAACGCTTGCCAGTGCACGCACAAATGCGCCACAGACGGTCTTAACCCTCGACCGCATCGTCTCCCTGCAAGATTTTACCGATTTCGCTAACGCCTTTGCCGGCATCGGCAAAGCTCAGGCCACCGCATTTCGTCGCGGTGAGCAGATACTGATCCATCTGACCATCGCTACCGCGAGCGGCGCTTCACCACTCGTCAGCGATCCACTCTTGATCAACCTGCGCACTGCTATTGATTCCGTGCGTGATCCGTCTGTTCTGGTCGAGCTGGCCGGTTATACCCGTCTTACCTTCCGCCTCACCGCAACAGTGCAGTACGACCGACGCTATCGGGCTGAGGATGTGCGTCTGGAAATCGAAAGTAGCCTGCATCACACCTTTTCGTTCGCTGCCCGTGCTTTCGCGCAACCGGTGACCGCAGCCGAAGTTATTGCGGTTATTCAGTCTGTCCCTGGTGTGGTGGCAGTTGATCTAGACCAGTTAGCTTACACCAGCGGTCGTACCGGCTTTCATCCTTCCCTACTACCGGCTCTACCGGCCCGTCATACCGGTTCGACCATTACACCGGCTGAACTGCTCGTGCTCGATCCAGCCGGAATCAATCTGACGCTCTTCGCCGTGACAGCGCCGTAAGTTGCGGTTGCGACCTATGCCAGAGAGCTGCTTTACGAAAGGACTGTTATGGTCATCCATCCTCGTGACCGATTGTACGAACTGTTACCGGCCGTCTATCGGAGTCGTGACGCCGAGCAGGGTGAGCCGCTACGGGCACTCTTGACCATTATCGGTGATGAGTTGGCCCGTATCGAGACCGACATCGCCGATCTCTACGACGATTGGTTTATCGAAACCTGCGCCGAATGGTTGATCCCGTACATTGGTGATCTCCTCGGCGTTCGCCCCCTCCACGAACTAACCGCCGTTACCGACCTGAGTCTGCGGGCGTATGTGGCCAATACCCTGCGCTATCGCCGCCGCAAGGGTACGGCGCCGGTTCTCGAACAACTGGCTCGTGATGTCACCGGCTGGCCTTGTCGCGTGGTTGAATACTTTGAACGCCTAGTAACGACTCAACATCTCAATCACATCCGGCTCCATAGCCCGGCGACTGCTTCATTGCGCGATGCCAATCGCCTTGAACTGACGAACAGCCCTCTTACAACGCTCAATCGCACTGCCGAAGTACGCCGGATCGAGATTGGGCGTGGTCGCTACAACATCCCCAACCTTGGCCTGCACTTGTGGCGCTTACAACCCTACGTTGTTCAGGGTGTCATGCCCCAACCGGTCACCGATCCGCCCGATGGTCGCTACTGGTTTAGTCCACTCGGCAACGACATCCCACTCTTCAACCGACCCCGTACCGAACTCGAAATTACCCAACTGGCCAGCGAACCCGACCTACCGGTACCCTTGCGTCGACGCGCCCTTGCCGACGATCTCACGGCTCTGCGTCGAGGCCTGATCAGCGACAGTACCTACCTCTCGCTTGTTCGTCCTGCATTCCAGATTGCGGTACCTGATGGCACAGGTACGCTGAGACCAATTCCTGCCGCCGAAATCCTCATCTGCGATCTCGGTAATTGGCGCCGTCCACCGACCAGTATAGCCTACGGCCCGCAATCATTCCCCATTCGGGTTGCCGTTGATCCGCAACGTGGACGGATCGCCTTTCCTGCTGGTATAATCCCATCCGATCTGCTGGTCAATTACACCTACGGCTTCGTTGCTGACATTGGCGGCGGCCCCTACTCGCGACACTCAACCCTTGTCAGCCCTACCCCCGGTGATTTTGCAGCCACTGTATCCCGCCGTAGCACCGCCGATGTTACCACACTCGCTGCTGCACTCGCCGCCTGGAGCACTTCGTCGGCATCTGTCGGTGTTATCACCATTCTCGACAGCGCCACTTACGCTGAAGACATTTCCACCACGATGAGCCCTGGTCGCACGCTGGTCATTCAGGCTGCCGACGGCCAGCGCCCCCTGATCCGCCTGATCAACCCGCTACGCATTGTCGGTAACGGCGACCGGGCAACACTCACACTAAACGGCCTCTGGCTCGAAGGCGGGATCGAACTTGCTGCAGGTAGTCTCGAACGGTTAGTCATCCAGCATTGCACTCTGGTACCCGGCTGGCGGATCGACGCGACCGGTGCTCCTCAATTTCCTGACCGTCCCAGTATTCGGGCTGTTGCGCCCAATCCCGATCTGCGCGTCGAACTCAGCCGGAGCATCAGCGGCGCGTTGTATCTGGCAGAGGATGCGGACGGTCTGCTTGCCTACGATTCAATTATTGACGCCTTCGCGCCGGCCAGGCCAGCCTGCGCGGCCGGTGCCGGCGGGGAGAAGATCGGACCGCCGGCCAGTTTTGTGCGCTGCACCGTATATGGCGAAGTACGGGTTCGTCAAACCGATCTCATTTCAGAAAGCCTGATGCTAGGGCGCGTATTGGCTGCCCGCCGCCAGATCGGTTGTAGCCGTTTCAGTTTTCTGGCTCCCAGATCGCGAGTACCCCGTCGCTTCCGTTGCCAGCCCGATCTTGCCCTTACCGCTGAAGCTGCTGCCCGTAGGCAACCACTCTCTGCTCTGACGGCTACGCAGCGTCAGGCGATTACGCTCTCAGTCACCCCATCGTTTACCAGCACCCGGTTTGGTCATCCGGCCTATATGCAACTCGCTCGTGCGTGTCCGCTTCCCATTATCCAGGGCGCCGAAGATGGAAACGAAATGGGTGCTTTCTATCTCGTTCAACAAACCTACCGCCTCACCAATCTTCAGATCGCCTTGAATGAATATCTGCGGGTTGGTCTTGCGGCAGGGGTTTGGTTGGTAACTTAGTGGGTACGACGTCACACTGATAACACAAAAGAGACCATAAATCATCAACAATGTCCTATGTCCTGGTTTCTTCTTCCTGCAAGGAGTTTGCCATGCGCGGTGATTTTACTCGCTGGACGTTCAATCGAACCAGGCATTACAGTGGCGTTCTCAACCAACAAGGGCGAGTCGCACTTGATGCTGACTGGAATGAACAGATTGCCATTGATCTCGATGATGACCGCACCTCGCGTAGCGATCTGGTCGGTCTGTGCGGCGGTCCCCAGGGTCAGGCCGGTTTCGACATTGTCATAATTGCTGGTGTGCTCAGTGTAACCGCAGGTCGTTATTACGTGGCCGGGATTCGGGTTGAAAACGAGCAAACAGTTGCCATCACTGCACAACCCGATTTCCCGGTTCGTAGTCTGGCTGAAGTGGCCGGTCTGTCCGCTGATACATCCTTACCTCCCGGTTCCTATCTTGCCTATCTGGACGTTTGGGAAAGGCACATCACCGCGCTCGATGATCCAGCACTACGCGAGGTTGCATTGGGTGGACCCGATACAACGACTCGTTTGCAGGTTATGGCCCAGGTCAAACTCTTGCGCATTGGCGATCCCAATCCTGCCCTCGATTGTGCTACCTCACCTGCCGGCTGGGCGGCCTTATTGGCTGGCAGTAGTGGTCGCCTTGAAGCCCGTGCCGAACCTGATCCCACCGTCAGCGATCCATGCGTTGTTCCTGCGGACGCGGGCTATCGCGGGCTGGAAAATCAACTTTATCGGGTTGAAGTACATCGCATTGTCTCACCGACGCGCATTGCGCTCAAATGGTCACGTGACAATGGCTCTGTCGTCGTAGGCTGGACTGGACAGGATGCTCTTAATCCAAATCGGCTTACGGTCAGCAGCACCGGTCGCGATGATATATTGGGTTTAGCGCCAAATCAATGGGTCGAGTTAACCGATGATGATCGCGAGAAGCGGGGCGAGTCTGGCCCGCTGGTGAAAATTGTCCAGATCGAAGGCAACGTTGTCACTATTGATCCTGCCGGTCAAACAATTCTGTACAGTGCTTTCTCCCGCAACCCCAAAATGCGGCGCTGGGATATGCCTGATGGCGAACTGGTAGTTACAACTGGCGCGAACGCCTGGACTAATCTCGAACAGGGAGTGCAGATTCGGCTCAAGCCAGGAACCTTCCGTCCCGGTGATTACTGGTTCATTCCGGCGCGGGTCGTGACCGGTACGATTGAATGGCCGCTCGATGCAACTGGGCAGCCGATCCCACAACTACCGCACGGGATTCGACATGCGTATTGTAAATTGGCGCTGCTCAATTTTGACGGTAATGTCTGGACGAAACGGAGTGACTGTCGCCGTCTCTTCCCTCCACTAACCGAGTCCATCCACTTTTACGGGGTCGGTGGCGACGGTCAATCGGTGTTACCAGGTGAGATGTTGCCTCAACCGTTGCAGGTTGCAGTGACTAACGGCCAGCAGCCAGTAAATAATGCGCGGGTGCGCTTTCGACTGGCGCCTCAAACCGCTGCCGGGCAACTCATTGCCGGTAGTGCGGCCGGTACGAGTATCGATGTCACGACTGGCCAAAATGGTATCTACTCCTGTCAGTGGCGTCCTGATCCTGCCGTTCAGAGTCAGCGCGTAGAAGCCTTCCTGGTTGAGATCGATGGCAAGCCATTTGTCAATAGTGCTGGCGAACCGGTGCTCCCCCGTGTCTTCTTTAACGCCAGCCTCGAACGGCGTGGTCGTAGTGGCTGTTGCGTGACGATCGGGTTTGACGGCGACTTCCCTGATCTCAACGCTGCGTTCAAGGAATTACTGGCGCGTGGCGAACGTCGCATCTTGTTCTGTCTCCGTCCTGGCGTTCACGAAGTTGGTGGCTTTCGCCTCGATCCTTCGCTCGACGATCGTCCCTTCCATCTCGAAATAAAGGGCTGTGGTCTCGCTACCGATCTGTGGCTGACTGCACCGCTAGAGTTTGTTGGTGTTGACACCGTTGTCCTCCACAACCTTGCTATCACCGTTGACTTTATTCCCGCACCAGGGACGGCTGCGCTTGCGCTCACTCGCTGCCCACACGTGATCATCACCGACAACTTCATCAGTGGTATGACGGCAACAGGGGACGTACAAGATGATCGGCCTGGTGGTAGCGCATTGTTGGCGATTGTCGATAGTGATACGGTTCGCCTGAGCAATAATACGTTCACTGCGGCCATACCTGCACGCACTTTTCCACCCCTGCGTGATCTCTTTGCAAAGGCTGAATTGGCGACGCTGGCCGATCTCTTTGCCGATGATCAACGGATCATCACTCCAGAATGGCGCGAACTGGCCCAAAAAGTAGTTGAAGAGCTGATCGGTCTCAATATCGACCAGCGCCAGCAACGTTCTCGTGCAGTTGCAGCTCAGGTCTCAGAACGCATCGGTTCTTTATCTTTCGGCGAAGGATTACAGCTTTCGAAACTGATCGTCGCTCTGAACAACCCTCAAGTCAATGCAGCAACGCTCTTCGATATCCTTTTTGATCTGCGCATCGCCGCCGTAAAATCACGCCCCGGTACAGCCATTATGCTTCATCAGCGACGTGCGTTCGTCGCTGAGAGTATCGGTCTGATCGCTGACGTTCTTGACGAAGACGACATGATCCTGCTTGAACACAACCGCATTGCCGGAATCATCAGTCTTTACGGTATGCCGGCGCCAGGCGAGCAAATTGCGAATCTGGCTGAGCGTCTACGTAGTTTTGATCGCCAACCAAACGAACCGGGCGGATCGCGCTTACAACTCAGTAGTGCTCTTATGGGCACGATCCATCTGCGCAGCAACCATCTGGTATCGCTCACTATTGGTGCTGCCCTCCTCACTACATTGCAGACATTGCTCGATCAGGAGACTCCTGTTCTATCCGAAGACATCTGTGCTCGTCTCTTACTCGATAGCAACATCATTGAAGGAGTGTTCAGTATCACGCTTAGCCGAAACTTGATTATGCAAGCCAACACCTTTACCGCAATGGCTGCCCCCCGCGGCCGTGCATCCTCTGTCAACATAAGTGCCGGCGCAGGAGTTGGTTCTACTATCGGTACCCTTGGCTGGTGCCTGGCTGATGTTGCCACTTACCTTGGCAATCAGGGGCCTGGTCAGGGAAACTTGTTTGACATTGCTCGTCAGAGCGAACGGGTTACGAACCTGCAATTACAGATTCGATAAATGCAGATTCCAAGGTGGCTCTGCATACCCCAATAGCAGGTAGGTATTGCTAATGGGGTCCTACCCCACCTGGCATAGTGGGCCAATAGATCTACGATAGGGATCGCATCGGTATTGTCGTTTCGACAAGGAATGAAACACTATACGGGGAAGGCGTTGCCAATAGTAGACGGCATTTCTCGCCACGCAGACCGGTCACTACGCCAGCGAGTATCTAACCCGCCTCCATCTCCTTCTTCCTCTCCCTGTGTAGGAGAGGAATGGGTCTGAGTGCAGGTGAGTGGGTCCAGGCGCGCTCCGCAGCACGGGCATTGAAAACGCTGACACCTCTACTGAAGATTAAGGGCAGATGTGAGCCGAATCGGTGGTTGTCCGTATCGTGTTGCAATGTAAAAGGACACCCAAAACCGTCAGCGTGCCCTTGCGGTCTGCCGAAACGTAGGTACAGTACCGTTGCGCATCAGTACAGTGTGCGGATTACCCGCGGTAACGCTCGACAATCCGTTCGATTAAACGTGTCGTCGCGTGTCCCTCACTAAACGGCAGAATCCGCACCTTACCACCCAACGCTTGCACGACTCTTGCTTCCGGTAGTCGTGTCTCATCAAATGTCGTGCCTTGCCCGTAGTCACCACCTTTCACGTACAGATCAGGTGCTAATGCTCCTACCACCGTCTCTGCCGTGCGCTCGTGGAAGATGGTAACTGCATCAACACAACGCAGCGCCGCCACGATAGTCGCCCGCTCTGTCGCCGGTACAATTGGTCGCAAAGGCCCTTTCAATTGCCGGGTCGATTCATCACTGTTGATAGCCACAATCAATCGGTCGCCAAGCTCACGTGCCGCTGTCAGATACTGTACGTGACCAACATGGATAAGATCAAAGATACCGTTAGTCAGCACGACTTTCAGCCCGGCGACCCGCCAACTTGTACGCAATGCTACCAGTTCGGTCAGCGTATAGATATTCATCGTCGTTCTCGAAATGGTGATGTCAGTGGTATGCCGATCCAGAAGAGTATGGTTAATCCGCCGATTATCCCAACGAGGAGCATGAGCTGAGATACATTCAATGGTGCACCGGCTAAGAGGGCCGTTACCAGAAAACCACCCATCGGTGTTACAGTCTGTAGGGGTACCAACCGACTGGCATGCCACCAATCACTGTAGTGAAGTCGTTCACTGATGCTACGCCCGATCACTGTGCCGGTTGTCCCGATCAGTGCCCATAGGAATGCTGCAATAAAGATACTCCACGCCTGTGATGCCCACCAGAACGCACTGCCACCGATAAACCCGATCACAACACAGACTGCGGATGATACCCACAGCGGCGCTGGGAAGAATCTTGCCATCGCATCAATCCTTCTGGTATCGCGAACGTAAAACGGCGAATCCCACCGATCAATTCTTGCCAGTCTTGTTACGACAATGCCAGACGTTTCAGCGTTCTTTCCTCACCCAATAGTTGTGGCGAACAACACAGGGGAAAGAAATGGAGTGGGGCACTGGCTCCCAACTCACCGCAAACACCCCTTCCTCTATCTGTGGAAGAGGAAGGGGATTGAAAAGGTTGAGAAGTGCCAGGCACGCTCCGCAGCACGAGCACTACAGACGTTGCCAGCCCCTACACCTCTCATACCACCCAGCGCGCATCGAGAGCTTGCGCACGAGCCGCAATCGCCGCCCGCCGCTCCTCAAACCCGCGCCGACCGAGCAGGGCGTAAGTGTTGATCTTGCCAGCTTCGACCCCAGGCTGGTCAAAAGCATTAATGTTGAACAATTCACCGGCAATTGCCGTCTGCATTTCCATCAGCATAAAGAACTGACCAAGCGTAAAGGCATTAATCTCCGGAAAGATATGCGTGATATTCGGTTGTCCGGCTTCGCTAAGTGCAATGGCCGTAGCCTGTTGTTCTGCCTGGATCAGCTCCGCCATGGTGTGTCCGCCAAGGTAACTCACACCTTCCAGATCAGGATAGGCTGTTGGGATAGGGGCTGTTTCTGCGTAACGTTCAACTGCGATAAAGTTGATCAGCTTATCATACGGCCCCTCCATATAGAGTTGCACTTGCGAATGCTGATCGGTCGCACCTAGTGCCTTGACCGGCGTTTGCCCGACTCGTGCCGGTTGGCCGTTACGGTCAATCGCCTTCCCCAAACTCTCGGCCCACAGTTGTGCAAACCAATCGGCTACATCGCGCAGCCGATTAGCGTAAGGCATCATTACCACAATTGGCTTTCCTTTGCGGAAGCAGAGATAGTTGATCAGAGCGCCCAGTGCTGCCGGGTTTGTCAATGGATCAGGATTGGCTGCCAGTTCGCGACCGTATGCGGCGCCGGCTAACAACTCACGGATATTCACCCCCGTCATTGCTGCCGACAACAACCCCACTGAAGTCAACACCGAGAACCGCCCACCTACCTTTGGCGGCAGATCAAACATTGTCCAGCCCTCACGCAGCCCGATCTGGCGCAAAAATCCACTGTTCGGATCAGTTGTCAGTACAATATGATCGCCCAGGTGATCTTCCCCAACCGCTTCAACCAGCGCCTGCCGGAAGTAGAGAAATGACGCCATTGTTTCGGCGGTCGTCCCACTTTTACTGATCACATTAAACATCGTTCGGCGCAAATCGAGAATCTGTAGTGCCCCTGCATTCAGCTCAGGGTCAGAATTATCGAGCACCAAGAGGCGTGGCCAACCTCGCCGCTCACGTGGCAACAAGTTGTAAAATGGGCCATTGATCGCCGTCTGTACTGCAATGTTGCCCAGCGCCGAGCCACCGATTCCCAATACCACGAACGTATCGATCCGATCACGATGTTCGGCAGCAAACTGTTCAAACGGTATCACATCCTGATCGAGTAACAACGGCCAACCAAGATCGGCCTGCCGTTGTTGGATTGCTGCAATTGCTGCGGCTGCCCGTGGTGCTTCTGCTTCCAGCTCCGCCGGCATGAGACCGTGCGTTCCAAACACGTTATTCACGTCCAGCCGAATCCGTTGGCTTTCTCGCCAGCTCGCATCTTCGTGGCGCATCATGAACTCCTTACTTTATGATCGGCCTTCACTCAATCTGTTTAGAGTCTAGCTTTTCTAGTAACGGTCACCTGCCTTGCCCTATTACGCTCAGGATACCATACCTGCCGTCAGTAATGGCGAACAGAGGCATAAGGAGTGAGGGGTATATGATCCTTGACTCCACTGCAAGAAGGCTGAACATTACCAACCAAAAAGTGACCCAGCTCGCCGCCAAGGGGGCAGGAGCGGGCGGCGGAAAAGCAAAAAAATAACCTCACCAGCCTGCGCCAGGG